>Ga0316217_10001651_pt1 | contig 28401 bp, 22 predicted proteins | sample 1anoAmetaG_FD_203633 | JGI IMG/M metagenome (GOLD analysis project Ga0316217, IMG submission 203633) | Freshwater microbial communities from Trout Bog Lake, Wisconsin, USA - 1anoA | ecosystem: Environmental > Aquatic > Freshwater > Lake > Hypolimnion/Profundal zone | place: USA: Wisconsin... | reverse complement strand
TGGCTCACCTGGCGCGCATCGAAGTGGGCCCGGACGAACTCCGCAAATTCTTAGCCGACGGCGTTCCCAACCAAGTCGCCGCGGCCCTCAAGCAGATTGGCTACAGCCACGTCACCCTGGATTTGCAGGGCTATCGGCGCGGCAGCGTCAACGAGCCCGTGGCGCCGGCCGGCGCCCGCTTACCGAGTCGCTGACCATTGTCAAACCACCGATCCGGGGCGATAGTATCCGTGTGGTATGCCGGTTAACCTGAATCGTCTATGAAACATTGCGCCTATTGTGGGAAGGAGAATGAGGACGCCGCGGTTTATTGTGTCGGGTGCGGGCTCGAGGTGGGGGGCGCGCCCGGCGAGAGGCCGGTCCAGGGCGACCTCCAGGATCCCCTCGCCGTCCTCGCCACGTTCGGGGACTCGGTGGAAGCCAGCATCCTGCTGGGACGATTGGAGCAAGCGGGCATTGAGGCCTGCATCCCCGAGGAACTCGACCCGAGTCCCTTCGGCAACTTTAAGCCCCTAAGTCAAGTGACGGTCCGAGTCGCTCAGAAGGACCTCGCGGCCGCCAAAGAGATCCTGACCGACCTCTCGGCTCCCAATCCGTAAACGGTCGTTGGTTCTCGCCGGCGGCGCCGCGGGCGTCGCCTGATTCGGACCCGGTTCTTCAACCGCAACGCGGGGACCGAATCCCCGAAAGCGGATCCTCGCGCTTCACGCCCCCCCTCCTACCACAAAGTAGGGATGGCGGAATTGAACGATAAAGGGTACATAGGGTCCGATATCTAAATTTTATATGAGCCATACCCCCACCTCCCTGGATCGTCGAAACTTTCTGAAAACCGCGGCGCTCGCCGGCGCCGCCGCCACCCTGTTCGACGCCTCGGCCAGGGCCGGGCTGCTTTCCAGCAAGGCCAAGAGCGTTATGGGCTTTAAAGCTCCCCCCATCGAGAAGGTTCGCGTTGGCATCGTTGGGTTGGGCATGCGCGGCAGCGGCGCCGTGGGCCGTCACCTCGCCCTGGAAGGCGTGGAAACCGTCGCGCTGTGCGACATCCGGCCGAAGATGGTCGCCTCCGCTCAGAAGCAGTTGGCCGCCAAAGGCCGTGCCCCCGCCAAGGAATTCGGCGCGACGCCCGAGGATTGGAAGCGCATGTGCGACCTGCCGGAGATCGACCTCATCTACAATTGCACGCCCTGGTATTTGCATACGCCGATCTCGGTCTTCGCGATGCGCGCCGGCAAACACGCCGTCACCGAAGTGCCGGCCGCCACGTCCCTCGAAGAGTGCTGGGACCTGGTCAATACGGCGGAAAAGACCCAACGGCACTGCATGATGCTGGAGAATTGCTGCTACGGGGAGAACGAATTGCTGGCGCTCAATCTGTGCCGACTGGGCATGCTGGGCGAGTTGCTCCATGGCGAGGCCGCTTACCTCCACGACTTGCGCGGCCTTAAATTCGATGAAAAGAACGGCTACCAGGGCATGTGGCGGCTCGATTACTCGAAAAAGTACAACGGCAACCCCTACCCGACTCACGGCCTGGGCCCGGTGTGCCAATACATGGGCATCAACCGGGGCGACCGTTTTGACTATCTGACCTCGGCCAGCACCATGCAGCGCGGCATGACGCTCTACGCCGAGCAAACGTTCGGCGCCTCCAGCCACTTCGCCACGGATAAATACCGGCTCGGCGACATGAACACGACCCTCATTCGCACGGTAAAAGGCCGGACGATCATGGTCCAACATGACACCACCAATCCCCGCCCTTACAGCCGCATCAATCACATCCAGGGCACCAAGGGCGTCTTTGCCGATTATCCCCCCCGCCTCGCCCTCGATGGCAAGTCCGAGGACTGGATCGAAGGCGATGCCCTCAAACCGTATTTTGAGAAATATCAGCATCCCCTTTGGGCCAAGGAAGGCGAGCTCGCCAAGAAAGTCGGCGGCCACGGCGGCATGGATTTTGTCATGGATTGGCGTCTCATGACCTGCTTGCGCGCCGGCGAAGCCCTCGATCAAAGCGTCTATGACGCCGCGGCTTGGAGCAGCGTCTTTCCCCTGAGCTGCAAATCGGTCGCTAACCGCAGCAGCTCGGTGGATGCGCCCGACTTCACTCGCGGCGTGTGGGAACAGACGGAACCGTTGCCGATCATTTCCGGAGTATGACGCAGCCTGCCTTGCTCGTCCTGGCTGCCGGCATCGGCAGCCGGTACGGCGGCCTCAAGCAGATCGACCCGGTCGGCCCCAACGGCGAGACTATCATCGATTACTCGATCTACGACGCCCTGCGCGCCGGGTTCGGTAAACTGGTCTTCGTCATCCGCCGCGATATCGAGACCGCCTTCCGGGAGACCATCGGCGCCCGATTCGAGAGTCGCATCCCGGTGGCTTACGTCTTCCAGGAGTTGGACAAACTCCCGCCGGGATTCTCGCTGCCGCCCGGCCGCAAGAAACCCTGGGGGACCGGCCACGCCATTCTGATGGGCGACGAGGCCATTCGGGAGCCGTTTGGCGTCATCAACGCCGACGACTTTTACGGTATGACCTCCTTCCAATTGCTGGCCCGCCAGCTCGAATCCGACACCACCGATTATACCATGGTGGGCTTCGTGCTCCGGAACACGCTCTCCGAGTTCGGATCGGTGGCGCGCGGCCTGTGTCGCGCCAATGCCGACGGGTTCCTCCAGACCGTGACCGAGTTGACCAAGATCGAGCCCGACGCTTCCGCGGCCCGCCACACCGACGCGGCCGGACAAGTTCACCCGCTCACCGGCGATGAAATTGTCTCGATGAATATGTGGGGCTTCTCCCCTTCCATCTTCGAACACCTGCGCCGCGAATTCGCCGCGTTCCTGCGCGCGCATCCCGGCGATCAAAAGACGGAGTTCTTCATCCCGTCGGCGGTGAACACCCTGATCAACACCGGCCGGGAACGGCTCAAGGTGCTGCGCACGCCGGACTCCTGGTTCGGCGTCACCTACCGCGAAGACCGTCCGCGAGTCACCGCGAGCGTCCGCCGGCTCATCGAGCAGGGTCGCTACCCGGAGCAGTTATGGAAATGAGCCTTCGCCACGACGTCCGCGCCATCGCCCGTGGATTCCAGATTTACGGAGCCTTCCGCGACGCCGGCCCGTATGGGACCGGCCATATCAACGACACCTACTGCGCGACCTTCGATCAAGCCGGCGCCCCCGCGCGCTATATCCTCCAGCGGATCAACCACAACGTTTTCAAGAATCCCGTCGCGCTCATGGACAACGTGCGGCGGGTGACCGCTCACCTGGGAAGCAAGCTGGCAGCCGATCGGGATTCGAGCCGGGCCGTGCTCACTTTGGTGCCGGCGCACGACGGCCAGCCGTGGTTCCGGGACGATGACGGCAACTATTGGCGAACCTACCTCTTTATTGAAAAGGCGCGGACCTACGACATCGTGGAGTCGCCTCGCCAGGCATTCGAGGCCGCCCAGGCCTTCGGCCGTTTCCAAGGCCTGCTGGCCGACCTGCCGGCGCCCCGCCTGCACGATACCATTCCCGATTTCCATCACACGCCGCGCCGATTCGCCCGGCTCGAACAGGCGATTGAGGCCGACCCGCGCAACCGCGCCCGGCAGGCCGCCGCGGACATCGCGTTTGCCTTGCGGCGCAAACCCATCACCGGCGTGTTGCTCGACGCCGGTTTGCCCGAGCGCGTCACGCATAACGATACCAAGCTCAACAACGTGATGCTCGACGACGCCACGGGCGCCGGCATCTGCGTCATTGACCTGGACACCGTCATGCCGGGCCTGGCGCTCTACGATTTCGGCGATATGGTGCGCACGGCGACTTGCGCGGCCAAAGAGGACGAGCTCGACCTCTCCCGGGTGCGGATGCAGTTCCCCATGTTCGAGGCGCTCGCGCGCGGCTATCTGGCCTCGGCCTCGGCTTTCCTCACCCAGCCTGAGCGCCGGTTCCTCGCCTTCTCCGGCAAGTTAATCACCTTCGAGATCGGGATCCGCTTCCTCACCGATTTCCTGGAGGGCGATGTCTATTTCAAGACCCATCGGGAAGGCCACAACCTGGATCGCTGCCGCGCCCAGTTCAAGCTCGCCGAATCCATCGAGCAGCAAGAGGAGGAAATGAACCGGCTCGTGGAAAACGTTTAATATGAGAGTCCTTGTTACCGGCGGGGCCGGATTTATCGGCAGTCATATCGTGGAGCATTTCCAGGGCCGGGCCGAGGTCCGCGTCCTGGACAACTTGCGCTCCGGCTTCAAGCGCAACCTCGACGGCTTCGCCTGCGAGTTCGTCCCGGCTTCGATCCTGGAGCGCGACAAGGTGCGTCAGGCCATGCAGGGCGTGGACTACGTCTTCCACCTGGCGGCCATGATCAGCGTGCCCGAATCGATGGACAAACCGATCGAGTGCAACGAGCTCAACGTCACCGGGGCGCTGGTAGTCCTTGAGGAGGCCGCGCGGGCGGGAGTCAAGAAACTCGTCCTCAGCAGCTCGGCGGCCATCTACGGCAACAATCCCCTCACGCCCAAGGTAGAGACCATGCTGCCCGAGCCCAAGAGCCCTTACGCCATCACCAAGCTCGACGGCGAGTATTACTGCAAGATGTTCGCCGACGAGGGGCGCCTCCAGACCGCGTGCCTCCGCTATTTCAACGTCTTCGGCCCCCGGCAGGATCCCAAGAGCCAATACGCCGCCGCAGTGCCCATCTTCATCGACCGCGCCCTCAAAAACCAGCCGCTGCTGATCTACGGCGACGGCGAGCAAACCCGCGACTTTATCTTTGTCAAAGACATCGCGGCGGCGAATGCGTACTTCGCCGTGGAGTCTCCCGCCACGGGGGTTTTCAATGTGGCTTATGGTCAGCGCGTGAGCATTAACGACCTCGCGGCCAACATCCACCGGATCACCGGTTCGAGTTCAGAAATCCGTCACGCCCCCGAGCGGGCCGGCGACGTGAAGCACTCCCTCGCCGCCATCGAGAAAGTCCGCGCCGCCGGCTTTGTGCCGCGCGGCAGCCTGGCCGAAGGCCTGGCCGATACCATCGAGTGGTTTCAGAAAAAGTAGGCGGGGAGGGCGCCTGCGCCGCGCGCGACGGAGTGGCGCGGACCACCGCCCGGGCGGCGTTCGTCGCGCGCCCCGGGCCGACCCTTACCGCGCGCGCCGGTAGTGTTTTTTATTGAACCGCACTCCGAACCACCGCTCCAGCGTCAGCATGAGGCGATGCTTCCGATCCCGGGAGGTCAGCCGGTAGTTTGGGTCCGCCGGAAACAAATCGTTCGCGGGCGGCAGCCATTCCCGCACGGCCTGCGGGTGAGTTCCGGTGAAGCGCCGCAGGCTCTGTGGGTCGATGGCGCCTTGGGCCATGGGCGCCGGGGGCTTGTCGGTCCAGTACTTGGAAACCAGTTGCTTCCGGAGATTGAATTGCGCCTCGGTCTTCAACCAGCCGTAATGATAGATTGTCGCGCCGGTATGCGCGGCTCGGGGATAGCGGCCCCGCTTGTGGGTCTCGAGGACCACGAAAAACAGCCCTTCGGGGCCCCACGCCGGAATGGTGTTGCGCAGAATCCGCGTCTCTGTCCGATACCATCGCGGCGACCAGGCGTAGGTGCAGGCGTTGCCGTAGAAGTGGTAGTAGTCGAAGGCCAGGGCCTCCACCCGCTCGTCCTCGAGGTGACGCTCCATCGCCGCGCGGATTTTGGGAACATCCTCCTCATGCACCACTTCATCGGCCTCGAGGTAAAACGCCCAATCTCCCGTGCAATTAAACAGGGCGATCGATTTTTGCTGGCCATAAACATACCCTTTGACGCTGTAGTCGCTGCGGATGCGCTCGTTCCACTGCGTTGGGATGATGCGGATCTTCGGGTCGCCGATCTCCCGGACCAGCTCCTCGGTGCCGTCATCGCTCGGGCCTAACGCAATGATAAACTCGTCCACCAGCGGGAGCGCCGACCGGACCGAGGCGACAAAGGGATAGCCCAGCTTCCGCACGTTGCGCATGAAGGTAAACCCGCTGACTTTCATCGCGGCGCGCGTCATTGCGGTATTTCCTCCAGGAAGGAAACGCGGAATCGCGCTCGATCGAGACGATCCTCGCTGGCGGCAACCTGGAGGAGGGGAACGTTGCCGTAGAAGGAGGCCCATTGCGAAAAGCTGCTGACGGGTCCGAGGAGGTAATCGCACTGGGCCAGCGCGTAAAGGTCGCCCATCGGCGAACCGGCGCCCAGGCCCACGGCCAACCCCGGGAACTCCTCGGCCTGACGCGTCTCATCGCTGCACACCAGGAACGCCACTTTGCGTCCGGGAAATTGGGCCGCAAACTCCCCCATCCATCGCGCGTAGCGCTCAATGGGGAAGTAGTACTTGCCGCCGCGCCACTCCCGGTAATCCCGATGCCGGATGTGGACGCCGACCACGACTTCGGCCTGTTCTCGCAACGGCTGTACCGCGTTACGGCTGGCCAGTTCACATTTCGCCGCCGGCCGGAAATAGGCTCGAACTTCGCGCGCCTGCCGCCGCAGATAGTTGGGGGCGCGGAAATTCCAGCCATGAACCAAAACCGTCCGCGCCCCTTCAATCCGGTGGTGGAATTCGGGTCCTTCGAGGTCGGTGAAGGCCGCGCCCGGAGTCTCTTTCAGGGTCATGAGGCGCTTCCCGCCGATGAGTCCTCGTTCGTTGAGCCGGCGGAGCGGCCGCGACAGGCGATAAAAAAGGCGCAGGGCGCGGATCATCGGCGCCAGGCCCGGAGTTATGTCGATCCAACTCCTGCGCCGGGGGACGGGGTACTGGCAGTAAATATCCCGGCGGGTCGTTTCCAGCATGCCCGCGTAGGAATGAAAAGTAAAATCCATCACCCGGTGGCCCTCTTCTGCCGCCAGCGCGACAAAGTTGGCGAACAAGGTCAGGCGATTGGCCAGGCGTCCGCACCGCAGGGCGATGATGAAGATCTTCCCTCGATTCGCGGATTCGGCCGGCTCAAGCGCAAGGCCCGCCCGGCTGCCAGGCTTTAATCCAGAGGGTTGGGCCGCGTTGGTCATTCTTTATGCGCAGAGTCGCCGATTTCCCAAACCGTTGTCACGGCGGGGTTGGTCCGGTCACGGCGGCCAATCTATACGCGCCGGCGCCTGAAAGCAAGGCGGCCCTCGGCCCGCGGCAATTCTCATTAGCCTGAAGCGGGGCAGGCCTCTGAACTGCCAGACCGGGGGTCTGCAGCGGCCGTGTCGCCGAGACCAGAGCGTGTTTCGAAGTCCCGCTGCGGTCGTTCGCGAATGCTCCCCCATCGCGGAGCGATGCGGTGAAGGTAGCCGTGGGCCGCGCCTCCAGCGCGGCCCACGGGGATGGGCATTACTAAGGGAGTCCGTCGCGGAGCGACGGTTGACGCGCCGTCCGAGCGCGGCTGAGGGTTGTTTTCAGGCGCCGCTCCGCGGCGCGGGAGGGCGACGGACGCGTTGACCCGTGGGCTGAAGCCGCACGGCTACCCTCACGGCATCGCTCCGCGATGCGGCTGCGGTTCGCTCGCCTCGGGCGGACCATTGCGCCGTTGAGTACTCGGACGCCTCCCGTTTTGGCTTGCCCCCTCCCGACCCCGAAGCTACGGTCTCGGCCGGAATGTTTGACGCCGCCAAACTACAAGACGTTACGATCACCATTCCGGTATTCAACCAGGCGCACTATACCCGAACCTGCCTCGAGAGCCTGCGCGAGGCCGGGATTGACGAGTCCCAGATCGTGGTCGTGGATAACGGCTCGACGGATGAGACGCCCGCTTTGCTGGCCGCGCGTCCGGGGATTCGAGTCATTCGGAACGAGACCAACCTCGGCTGCGGCGGGGCCTGGAATCAAGGCGCGCGCTCCCGCCCCGCCACCTGGACGGTGGTCCTCAACAATGATGTCCTGGCCCCACGCGGCTGGCTGGAGGGGCTGGTAACCGTGGCCGAGGAAGGGCGCTTCGATGTCATAAGTCCCGCGATGTGCGAGGGCGACAACGATTACGACTTTCCCGCCTATGCCGCCCAGTTCATGCGGGACATGGCTTCGGTCATTCGCCGCGACGCCGTCACCGGCGTTTGCTTCATGGTCCATCGCCGGGTCTTCGAGGCTGTGGGCTTTTTTGATGATGACCGGCGCCTGGGCGGATACGAGGACGACGAGTTTTTTCGGCGCTGCCGCAAAGCGGGATTCCGCCTGGCGATGAGCGGGCGTTCGTTCATTCACCATTTTGGCTCGATCACGCAAAAAGCGATGAAGGCCGGCATGAACCGACCCAAAGCCAGCCTGGGAGACCGGGAATACTACCGGAAGAAATACGGCCTGACCTGGTTCAAACGCCAGCGCGCCCGCTGGCGGCGCAAATGCGTGGGCGCCTACTGGCTCTGGAGCGAGCGCGCCCGCCACCGCCGCAGCCTGCTCTCCCGCCGGAGGAATGGGGCGCTCACGTGGCGTTGACTCGCCACCGCTCCGATCCCCTCCGGGAGGACGACTCTTACGTTTGCGGCTGAGGGCGAAGCGCCCCTTCCCCTACGGTTTCTCGGGCACTTCCACCATGTCCCCGTCGCGGAGCCAAAAGGTGGGAGCGGCGCCAGGATCGGCGCAGTTGAAGCTCTGTTCGGAGCTTTGGCCGGTGGCCGCATCGCGGCGGCGAACGATGACTCGGGAAAGGTCCGAGGAGGTGCGCAATAGGCCGGAAGTTTGTAGGACGGCCAGGAGGCTGAAGGAGGGGGGACTGAGCCGCACGCCATCGGCGGTGTACATAGCGCTCGGCGCTCCGGGGGCGGGCGCGCGGGTCACGATCGCCAGCGCCAGGTTGTTGGTTTGGCCTTTGATCGCGAGCTGCGCGTGGCGGTTCAGGCATTCGCTCAGGCGCGCGCGCTCTTCGTCGGCCAAACCGGGCCACGCGGCGCTGATGGGGTGGTCGGCCTCGGGGAGCTCTACGATGTCCCCCCATTGCAGGACGGGATCGCGAGAGCAATCGCCCGAGCGGAAGAGGGCCGAGAGGTCCACGGGGATGGTGGTCCGGGCCAGGCCATCGGGAGTGGGGCGGCGGATGAGGACTTTTTCGAGGTTGGGGAAGTCGAGCGAGCCGAGGAGGGCGAAGGAAGTCTGTCTGTATTCGTTTTGTCCGGAACCAAAGAGCCCTCCCCTGGACGCGGGCGCAGTGGGTGAGGCGGAGACAAAGCCGTAATGAACGGCCACCAGTTCCAGGAGGGTAAAGTGGTTGTAGTCGTTGGTACCCTTCAAGAAGACGGTTTGCGAAAACCCGGATGAGGGGCGGCGCAATTCGATGCGGTCGAGGCGAGGGAACTCAGTGACCGCGCCATGCTGGCGAAGGAGGTCGCCCAGTTCAGCGGCGCTGGCGCGCTGCTCCCCTGGGGCGCCCGGCGGCCGCAGGGCGCGGAAGGGGAGCGGCGGCAGGCCTGGAGCCTGAGGGGAGCCTGGCATCGGCGGAGGGGGAGGTATCATCGGTGGAGACGGTTTCAATTCGTCCAGGAGGGTGACTCCCTGATCGTTGCGGAGGTTGGGGTTGGCGCCCTTGGCAAGCAGGAGTTCCACCAGGTTTTTGCGGCCCTGGCGGACGGCGAAGCGGAGGGGAGTGTCGCCGTTCGGTCCAGCGAGGTTGGGATCGGCTTTCTGGTCCAGGAGCAGGGAAGCAATGCCGCTGTCCGGATCATTGCGGACGGCGCGCAACAGCGGCGTTGCCCCCTCGCTGTTCCGGGCGTTGACCTTGGCGCCATGGGCGAGCAGCAGGCGGACCAACTCGACCGATCGTCGGTTGACCGCGTAGTGCAGGGGCGTATCTCCGGAGGGGTCCGGCGCATTCGCATCCGCCTTGGCGTCGAGAAGCGATCGGACAATCTCCTCAAGCCCGTTCTCGACCGCCAGGAGGAGCGGCGTGGTGGGGACATACAAGCCTTGCAGTTTTTCTACGGAAGCATTGGGGTCGGCGCCGGCCTTCAGGAGGAGGTCGACCATGCCCGGATGCCTTTCCCCCACCGCCATTTCCAAGGCCGGGCCTCGCAGGGTCAGGCTATTGCCCGGCCCGAGCCCCATGAAATTGACCTCGCACCCGTTGGTGATGTCGGCTTGGTGGGCGAGGAGGAGTTTCACGATCTCCGTCCTTTGCCCGAGGAGGGCCACGACCAACGGCGTGGCGCCGCGCGTGTTGGCCGGGTATTGGAGCGATCCGTTGGGAATACCTGTATCTTTGGCGTTGAGATCGGCCCCATGGGCCAGGAGTAACTCGACCAAGGCGGCCTGGCCCTTTTCGGCGGCGTGGTGCAAGGGAGTGCGGCCGAACTGTTGACGGGCGTTGGGGTTGGCGTGGCGGGCCAGCAGGACCTCGGCGACGCCCTTGAAACCCGCGTGAGCGGCGGCATGGAGAGCCGTCTCGCCCTCGCTATTGGCCGCGTCCACCTCCGCGCCGTGGGCCAGGAGCAATTCAACCATCACCCTATGTCCGGAAAGGGCCGCCCTAAAGAGCGGCGTGACGTCGTTGCGACTCTGCCCATTGGCATCCGCCCCAAAGCGGCCCCGCGCGTTGACGTCCGCCCCGTTTTCGAGCAGATAGCGCGCCACGACCAATTGGCCCTTGGCCGCGGCTTCATGCAACGGCGTGGAACCGTCGGTCTTGGCATTGATCAAGTCCGGGCTATTCCGGATCAAATCGCGGATGCGAGCGATTTCTTCGGCCTCGGCCGACGTCACCTCACCCGAGTTTCCAGCGCCGTTCAGGGTGGCGGTTAGCCGGCCGCCGCGATCCGTGTTCGGCCCCGCGTCGAGCGCGGCCAGTTGACGCTTCAATTCGAGCACCTCGCGCTGCGCCGCCTCCACCGAGTCCTGGGTGGCCTGGCCGACGGATTGTTTCTTGCGTTCGGTCGTCACCTTGTTCTCGGCGAGGAGGATCTCCTCGGCCAGGAGGCGTTTTTGCTCCTGGCGGGCGGCGTCCGCCGCGGTGGCATTGGCGTCCGCGGCGGCGACGCCGAGCGAGGCGAGGTTTTGACGGCTGAGAGTGGCGAGGGGCTGCTGGTCGCTGAACTCGCGCAGGATGCGTTGGTATTGGGCGGCCGCCTCATTGGTACCGCCTTGTTTGCGGTAACATTCGCCCAAACGATAGATAGCGGTGGCGGCCAGGCGCCGGTCCTGGTCGAAGCGGGCGGCAATGGCCTGGTAGGCCTGGATAGCGGCCGGGAGATCGTGGTTGGCTTCTTCTTCGAACAGGCCCTTTTGGAGGGCGGTGGTGAGTTCGTTTGTGCCGGCGCGCAGCGGTTGGACCGCCGTCAGGAGGCAACCCGCCAGGAGCAGTGATAATTTCATAACACGTTTCATTTCGCCCGCAGTATAAAACACCGCCGCGGGGGAAATGTCACCGTTTTGTAAAATCGACCGTTGCTTGCGGAGGGCTGAGGAGAGAATTCCCGAAATTCAAGTGTTCGCGCTTCACCCCCCCCGCACGAGATATTTCATGTTCTGGCGGGAGTACCGCAGCTCCGCTAGCCCGGGGGACAAATCTCCGCGGGATTGGTCTTCCCGACCCGCCTCCCTGAACCCGGAGGGTTCCCAGCCATTAGCCGGTGGTTGAGGAGCGAAGCGGCGACACCACCGAATCACCATCCCAAGAGCAACCGCATCCCGGAGGGATGCCAGCCCTGACGCCATGCCTTCCAGCTACCAAAGCCTCAGGATTCCTGATCCCGCCGCACAGAAACTCGCAGACTTGGAAAGCCGGTGGACCTCTCCGGGCGGACGATCCTGCTCCCTCTCCCTCGGGAGAGGGCTGGGGTGAGGGGAATCGCGGTGTCGCCTGATTTCCACGGTTTCAGGAGTCCTGAGCCCGCGTTACCACCTCGTGTTCCCGGCCGCGATTCGCTCCTCATCGGCTACGACCCCTGCCGGGGTCGGAATCCTCAGCGCCCCGACCGGGGGTGGCTCTCATCCCTCCGGGAGGAAATCCGCCTGGTCAATGCAATACCCGGGCTCGCCCCTACGCCTTGCCTGGTTGCAGACGGGCGTCGATGGCCAGAGCGGCCCGGCGGGCGTCGCGGACGGTGTGAAGGACCAGGCTGGGACCGCGCACCAGGTCGCCGCCGGCGAACACGCCCGGAAGATTGGTCATCTGGTCGGCATCCACAATGATCCCGCCGTTTGCGTCCAGGGCGAGTTCCTCGAAGCCGCCGGTGCGGGGACAAGGCAGGGTTTGGAAACCCAGCGCCGCCACCACCCACTCGGTTTCGATCTCAAATTCGGTTCCCGGCAGAATCGAGAGCGGTCCCTTTGACGGAGGCGCCAGGCGGCTTTCGGCTCCCGCTGCGAGAGCGGCCGCGCTATGATCGACTCCTGCCGGCTGGGTGAGGGTCAAGCGCAGGCCGCGGACGCGGCCCTCGGCATCGCCCAGCACCGCGACCGGCGCCGCCTCAAAGATAAAACGGGCGCCCTCTTCCACGGCGTTTTGGTACTCCTGCCGCGAGCAGGACATCTCGGACTCGGCGCGGCGATAGATGCCAACGGCCTTGCGAGCGCCGTAGCGCAGCGCCGCCCGCAAGCAGTCAATCGCCGTATCGCCCCCGCCGATGACGACCACGCGCGCGCCGCTAAGGTCGAGCGGGGGCAGTTCCAGCGGGATGGCGGTGGTCTTCTGGAGGAGGAACGCGAGGGCCTGGACCACGCCCGGCAGGTGGGCGTTGGGGATTTCAAGCGGACGGGCCTGGCGGGACTCCAAGCCCACGAACACGGCATCGAACTCCTTGCGCAATGCGCCGAGGCCCACGGGATCGCCAAAGACGGCGCCCAGCCGGAAAACCACGCCGCGCTTCTGGAGGATCTCGATCCGGCGCTGAATGAGCGACCGGTCGAGCTTGAAGGCGGGCACGCCGTTGACGAGCAATCCTCCCGGCACCAGCGCCGAATCCATCAGCGTGACGGCATAACCGCGCTTGGCCAACTCGTCGGCGCAGGCCAGTCCGGCCGGTCCGGAGCCGAGCACCGCCACGCGCCGGCCGTTGGGCGGGGCCGTGCTGGCATCCACGTGGCCGTGGGCCGCCGCATACTCGCCCAGAAACTGCTCGATGGCCCGAATCGAGACCGGCTCCGAAACGCTGTTGAGCAGACAGCTCGCTTCGCAGAGGCTTTCATTGGGACACAGCCGCGCGCAGATCTCGGGCAGGTTCGAGGCCGAGCCCAACGCGGCGGACGCCTCCAGGAAGCGCCCTTCCGCCGTGAGCAGCATCCACTCTGGAATTGGATTGCACAGCGGACAGCCGCCGACGCAACTCGGATTGGGGCATTGGACGCACCGGCTGGCCTGCTCGCGCGCGGTGGTTTCGTTCAGTAACCCGTAGATCTCGAGGAAGTCGCTCACGCGCTCGGAAGCGGATCGCTTCGGCAAATCCTCGCGGGCCAGCTCCCGCCACGCGTACTTCGACGTTATCATGGTTAATTACCTATAGTAGCGAAAAGCGCGTTCGGCAAGGCTTTATGAAGCCTTGCCCCGCGCTTGCCAGGGAGAGCTGGTCGGGTCGAGCGGCGGCGCGACCGGTTATCGCTCGCGCCCACGATGCGCCGCCGGAACCATCAAGGGAGCTGGGCCACGCGATAGAAGCCCCGACCCGCGGTAGCGGTCGCATCAACGTAACTGGCCGTGCCGCCGCTCGCGAGGACGCTGGACGTCAGCGTGGTCCAGGTGGAATCGGAGAGATTGAGTTTATATTCCACCCGGTAGGTCTTGCCGCTGGTAGCCAGCCAGACCAGCGAGACCTTGTTATTGTTCTTGGTCACCGAGGTGATGACTGGCAAGGAGGGGGTTACAAACCCGGACGCGTCGATTCGGCCCGGAGCATTATTGTAATTGGCAAACTGTATCTGACCGAGTTGCGTCGGGGTCAGACCATTGGCATTGGCGCCAAAACGCAACTGGGTTTTGCCAAAGACATAATTGGTGATCACCAGCGTGAGCGGCCCGGGATTGGAATCCCCAAAGACGGTGCTGGCGGAGGAGCTCCATGCGTTCGTGCTGCTGTCGCCGGAAAACACCAGGGCGCCCTGCCCATTGTCAAAGTCAATCGTGCGCGGGATCAACGCATTGGGTCCGTCCAAAACCAACTGGTCTAAGGTCTGGTTGCGACCCCCGGTGTTGAATACCGGGGGCGTGTCGGACTCCTGATCCGCCGAGCCGCCGATATCGCTGCCATTTAACAATATCAACGAGCTGGCCTTGGGAATGCTTTGATCGCAAGTGATGCCTAAAATGCCGCTCTTGACCGCGATGTCGCCGATGAAGGTGTTGGTGGCGCCGAAATAAAGGACGCCGTCGCCTTCTTTGTTGCCGAAAACCAGTCTCACATCGCCTGAGGCGCTGACATGAAAATACGGGCCGACCGAATTCGTCAGGTTAAGGTTTATATACGCAATTTGATTCGTGTGGATAATGAAGACCATGCCGGCATCGGTTGAACCGCTGGGAGTACCATTTATTATTTTTACGATATCCAGCGTTCCTCCAACAAAGGTCACCGGACCAGTATAAACGAGAATATCCCCGGTTCCGACCTGCCCTCCGCTATTGTCCACCGTGATCGTGTACGGGCCGGGAACCCCGTTCTCGGTCGTGCCCAGACCAAAAGCGGACGCGTCCGATCCCTCTAATCCACTGTTCCAGCTTACAGGATTCGGGTCGGTAGGCCCTCCCGAAGGTCCGGGAGGCGTGGCATAGGCCGACGCGGTGGTCCAATTTAAGTTGGTTTGGTTCCAAGTGCCCGAGGCCGGGCCGGAGGGGGAACTGCAATTCCAGTAGGCCACGGCATGAGCATTCAGGGTCAGAAGGACGGAGGCCACGCCGATCAAGGGACAAAACAAGTTCTTCATAAGCAATGTTTTATGTGACCGACTCTTTAGTACTGAAAACTGGTTCCAATGTCAATAGTAAACCACCATCATCTACAGGCGACGGCCGCCTCCCCGCGGGATAAATCTTGCTCCGCCCCAAACGATTGAGGAATCTAATCCCTTAAATAGTGGCCATTCAGAAACAAATTCGCCGGCCAGTTTTTTGCTTCCTGGCCGGCGCCCTGTTTGCGGCCGCCTTTCCAAAATTCAATCTACCTGTTTTGGCTTGGCTGGCGCCCGGTCTGGTCCTTTGGCTGGGCGGCGGCGATTCGGGAAAACGATCCTTCTTTGCGGGTTTTCTGTCCGGGCTTGGATGTTGGCTCGTTATGTTCTATTGGCTGCTTCTGATACCTTTTCACTGGCATGGGCTGGCGGCGTATCTGGGGCAGAGCGGCGTGGGGGCCGCCTACATGGGCGCTTGGTGTTGGTGGTGTTGGCGCTTATGGACGGGGCGTAAAACGGAGCGCGGCCCGAATGCGGTCTCCGGGGAGCTGCCGCGGCAGTGGCTGTCGATGAGCGGTTGGGAACGTCTGGCGTGGCCGCTGCTCTGCGCCGCGGCGTGGGTGGCCACCGAAATGACGCTCGGGCGCGTGGTGACCGGTTTTCCGGGGTATCTCGGCGCCTCGCAATTTCGCTGGCTGGCCCTCATTCAGATCTCCTCCTTCACCGGCGTCTATGGCGTGTCCTTCCTGGTCGTTTGGGTGTCGGTCTCCTTGCTCTGCGCCGCGCTGTCCTGGCGGTTTGATCGCCGCCGGCCTCGGCAATGGCTGGTCCAACTCGTTCCGCCGCTGCTGGGCTTGGGTGGTGTTCTGGCCTTTGGGCAACAGGAGCTGTCCATTGTCAGCGAGGCGCCGCGGCGATTAAAAATCGCCTTGGTGCAGCCGGCGATTCCACAGCCGGCGATCTGGGATCCAAACGAAAAGACGAACCGCTTCCGGAAATTGCTGCAACTCTCGCAAAGGGCGCTCGCCGAAAAGCCCGACCTCTTAGTCTGGCCGGAGACGGCGTTGCCCGAAATGATCACCCGGGACCAGTTTACGCAAAACGTCATCGTCAATTTGCTCCGCCCCTACAATACCTGGATGGTCATGGGCACCTCCGATTTCGAATCCCAGCCCGCCGCGGCCGGTCCGTCCGCCACTAAGTGGTTCAACAGCGCTTTCCTGCTCAACCCGGCCGGTCAGATGGTGGCGCGGTATCACAAGCGCCATTTGGTTCCGTTCGGCGAATTCATGCCCGGCGCGCGCTACTTTCCCTTGCTCGCCCGGTTGCGCGCCGCCGGCGCCGGGCTTACGGCCGGGGACGGGCCGGGCTTTTTCCACATGACCGAGCCCACGGCCAGCTTCTCCGCGCTGATTTGTTACGAGGACTTATTCCCGCAGGAGGTGCGCCAATGCCTGGATCCAGAGACGGACTATCTGCTGAACCTGACCAATGACGGTTGGTTTGGGGACAGCGCCGCCCAATGGTTGCACACGGTGAACGCGCTGTTCCGAGCCGTCGAGTTGCGCTTGCCGCTCGTGCGTTGTTGCAACAACGGCCTCACCTGCTGGGTCGACGCCTTCGGGCGGCTTCACGATGTCTATTTTCCCGAGTCGAAGAACGAATATCAGGCTGGATATAAGCTCATTGACGCGCCCTTGGCCGGTTCCGAGTCCGGACGGCATCCCACTTTCTACCGGCAACACGGCGATCTTTTCGGCTGGGGATGCGTCATTCTTGCGGTCCTGGCGGGTGCGCAAGGGCTCTTGCCGAGGCGAACCGCAAGACCGGCGACGGGCGAAAAAGCCGTATCCCGGGGGAGCAAACCCGGATCACCCGCGCGCCGCGCCGCGCCGGGCGGCGCCTGAAGCCGGGCGCGGGCCGAAAAACTCCGTGCATTCCCCGCCCAGCGTGGTAAGAATCTCCTCGCGTTATGGACTATGAAGTTGTCATCGGACTGGAGACGCATGTCCAGTTAAAGACCAAATCCAAGATGTGGTGCGGTTGCGCCAACGAGTTTGGCGCCCCCCCGAACACCCACGTCTGCCCCGTCTGCCTGGGCCTGCCGGGCGTGCTGCCCGTCGCCAACGACGAAGCCCTCCGCCTCACCGTCCTGACCGGCCTCCTCCTCCATGGCTCGGTGCCGGCCTACGCCAAGTTCGACCGGAAGAACTACTTCTATCCGGACATGCCCAAGAACTACCAGATCACCCAATACGACAAACCCTCGACCCTGGGCGGCTACGTCGAGTTCGAGCTCAACGGCGGTTTGTCGCGGGTGCGCATCACCCGCGCTCACCTGGAAGAGGACGTTGGCAAGAACTTCCATTTCGACCGTCAGAGCGGGGTCGATTTTAACCGCGCCGGCGTCCCGCTCCTCGAGATTGTCTCCGAACCCGACCTCACCAGCGCGGACATGGCCTATGAGTACCTGAACGCCCTCAAGGATATTCTCGTCTATGGCGCCATCAGCGATTGCGACATGGAAAAGGGCATGGTCCGTTGCGATGTCAACGTGAGCGTCCGCCCCCAGGGCCAAACCGAGCTCGGGGCCAAGATCGAGATCAAGAACATGAACAGCTTCAGCGGCGTGCGCCGGGCCCTGGAGTACGAAATCCCCCGCCAGATCGCGATCGTCAACAAGGGCGGCAAGCTCATCCAATCCACCCGCCGTTGGGACGACGTGGCCGGCATCACGGAGGAAATGCGGACCAAGGAGCACGCCCACGACTACCGCTATTTTCCCGAGCCGGACCTCATGCCGTTCGAGCCGACCGCCGCCTGGCTCGAGGAAGTTTCGCGGCGCGTGGTCGAACTCCCCCTGGACCGCAAGCGGCGGTTCATGCGCGATTACCAGTTGCCCGCGTCGGATGCCCAGACCTTCGTCTGGGATAAGCCCCTCGGAAACTACTTTGAGTCCGTGGTCAAACAAGCGCGGAATCCCAAAGCCGCCGCCAACTGGATCATCAATAATTTGCGGGCCCGGATGGCGGAGTCCAAGACCGCGATTGCCGATCTCCGGTTCCCGCCCGCCGCGATCCTGGAATTGATTGACCTGGTCGATTCCGGCAAGATCAGCTCGCGCATCGCGCAGGATGTCTTCGCGGAGGTCTTCGCCACCGGCGAGGCGCCGGCCCGGATCGTGGAGAAGAAGGGTCTGGCCCAGGTCAGCGACACCGGGGCCATCGAACAGTTTTGCGAGCAGGCCATCGCCGCCCATCCCGGACCCGCCGCTGACTTTAGAGCCGGCAAAGCCGCCGCGCTCAACTTCCTTAAGGGCCAGGTCATGAAGCTCAGCAAAGGCAAAGCCAATCCCGCCCTGGCGGGGGAAATCCTCGAAAAGAAGCTCCGCCTCCCGTGAACTGGATCGCGTGGGCCTTGCTGTCCGCCTTTTTCGCCGGACTGACCGCCATCCTGGCCAAGCTTGGGGTGGCGCGGATGGACTCGAACCTGGCCACAGCCGTCCGCACCACGGTGGTGTTGGTCTTCACCTGGGCGATTGCTATGACGGGGAGTCCGTGGGCGTCGCTCCGGGCGGCGTCTGGACGCGCCTATTTGTTTCTCGCCCTGTCCGGCATCGCCACCGGGCTCTCGTGGCTCTGCTACTTCCGCGCCCTCCAACTTGGCCCGGCCTCGCGCGTCGCCCCGGTCGATAAGCTGAGCGTCGTCTTCGCCATCGCGCTGGCCGCCCTCGTCCTGCACGAGCCCCTGAACTGGCGGCAGTACCTCGGCGGCGTCTGCATCGTGGCCGGCGCGATCATTCTGGCTTGGGGCTGAGCCGTCGACCAATAAGGAAATGGCTCTCGAATCCAAACCGCTTTTTCACCCGGAGGTCCTCCGCCAACAAGTGCGCGCTTTCAACCCGCCGGACGATGTGCGGAACTGTCAGCCCAAGCTCCAGCGCTGGGCGGACTTGATCGCGTCAGGCCGCGCGGACAACTTGAAGGAGACCGCTCTGCTTCCCGATTTCCTCACCGACATCTTTTGCGGAGTACTCGGTTACACCGGCCCGGCCGGCGCGGCCGGCGCCTACACTTTCTCCCGGGAACGCCACGTCGAGGTGGACGGCAAGGTCGCGGATGCGGTGCTGGGCCGGTTCTCCGAGGGCCAGGAACAATTTGCGGCTGTCCTCGAAGGCAAGGGCGCCCGCGACCCGTTGGACCACCCATTTGCGGGGCGGCGCATGTCCGCTGTGGACCAGGCTTACCGCTACGCCATCAATCTCCCGTGCGACTGGATCCTCGTGACTTCAATGCGGGAGACGCGCCTGTACCACAAGGGTTCGCAGCAAAACGCCTACGAACGGTTCGAGACGGTCCGGTTGGCGCGCGATCCCTCGTCGCTCAAACGCTTCGTGTTCCTTCTGGGGGCCGAACGCGTCGTTCCCGATCACCGCGATTGCCACTTAAACGAATTGCTCCACGCCTCCGAAACCGTCGGGCGCGAACTCACCCACCAGTTCTACTCGCTTTACGCGAAGATCCGGCAAAGGGCGCTCACTCGGCTATGCCGCCAAAACGCCGGCATCGTCCCGTCGGAGATTCTGCGCTCCACCCAAAAGTTGCTGGATCGCGTCCTGTTTTGCGCCTTTTGTGAGGACCGTGGATTATTGCCACCGGAGTCCCTGAAACGCGCCTTCCAGCATCGCGACCCTTACAACCCGAAGCCCGTGTGGCTGAACTTCCAGGGACTCTTCCGTGCCATTGACGAAGGGAGCGCCGGCTTAAACATCCCCGCCTACAACGGCGGTCTGTTCGCCGTCGATCCGGCGCTCGATGCCCTCCAGGTGCCGGACGAGGTTTGCGCCCATTTCAAGGAATTGGGCGACTACGATTACCGGTCCGCGCGCGAGGTCGCTGACGAAGATGAGAACACCCAAGTCCGCTCGGTCATTGACGTGGACATCCTTGGCCACATCTTCGAGCGGTCCATCACCGATCTGGAACGTCTGCGCCACAGCCTGGAGACCGGTGGCGTCTCGCCGGATGACGCCCCGGCGGAAAGTCGGCGCAAGCAAGAGGGCGCGTTCTACACGCCCGCTTTCATCACGCGCTACATCGTCGAGCAAGCGCTCGGCGGCGTGTTAAAACGGCGGTTTGAAGGCTTGCGCCATCGGCAAGAGACGGAAGCCGCCGGCACGGCGCGAAAGGCGCTGGCCGATCCCAACGCCTACGACCTCACCGCGCTTAATGAGCCTCAGCGCAAGGCGCTGATCCGCTTTTGGGAAGCGTGGCAGGTGGAACTCAAGGGCCTCCATATCCTCGACCCGGCCTGCGGCAGCGGCGCGTTCCTCATCCAGACCTTCGACCAACTCCACGCGGTCTATGAGGCATCCAACGCTCGCCTCGAGGAGTTACGCGGACAGCGTACCCTCTTCGACCTCGACCGTCAGATCCTCCAGCACAACCTCTATGGCGTCGACCTCAACGCGGAGGCGGTGCAAATCTGCCAACTCAGCCTCTGGATCAAGACCGCCGCGCGCGGCAAGCGCCTAACCAGCCTCGACCACACCATCCGCCAGGGGAACAGCATCGTCAGCGATCTTGCCGTGGATCCCAAGGCGTTCGACTGGGGCGGCGCGTTCCCCGAGGTGTTCGCTCAAGGCGGCTTTGATGTCGTCGTGGGCAACCCTCCCTACGTGAGGCAGGAACTGCTCACCCCATTCAAACCCTGGCTGGAGGCTCACTACGAGGCGTTCCATGGCATGGCGGACCTCTATGTCTATTTTTACGAACTCGGCCTGCGCGCGCTCAAACCAGGCGGGTTGCTCTCGTTCATCGTGACCAACAAATGGATGAAGGCCGGTTACGGGGAACCGCTCCGCCGGCTCTTTAGCGAAAAGGCATGGGTCAAGTCGGTCGTGGATTTCGGCCACGCCAAACAGATCTTCGAGGAGGCCGACGTCTTCCCGTCCATCATCGTCGCGGAGAAGCCTTCGGAAGCGCCCAAGCCCCAGACGGCCAGGCTTTGCACCATCCCCAGGGACCAATTGCGGATCGATGACCTGAGCGTGCAGATTGAACGGGAAGGGGCGGAGTTGGGTCTCGCCCAGCTGGGTTCAGAAGCCTGGCAGCTAGAGCCGAAGGAAGTTATCGATATTCTGAGGAGGATCCGTAATTCGGGAACTCCTCTCAAGGCGTTTGCAGAGGTCAAACCGTTTCGCGGCATTGTCACCGGCTGCAACGAGGCATTCCTGATCGACTCGCAAAAGCGCGCCGAGCTGACTGCCGCTGATCCAAATTCCTCCGAGATAATCCACCCGTACCTCCGGGGCCAGGACATTGGCCGCTGATGTTCCAACTGGGCGGAGACCTGGATAATCTTCACACGACGAGGAATCAACATCGATCGTTACCCGGCAGTAAAGGATCATCTGGCTCGGTTCCGAGAACAACTCGAACCCAAACCGCATGACTGGGCGGGAGCCAGCTGGCCGGGGCGAAAAGGCGGCCCCTACCAGTGGTTCGAGATCCAGGACTCCATCGACTACTGGCGGGAATTTGCGAAGCCGAAGATTGTCTATCAAGAAATCCAATTCCACCCGTCCTATGCGCTGGATGGGCACGAGTATTTTGGGAACAACAAGACTTTCTTCATTACCTCCGAGGATCCGTATCTGCTGGCGGTTCTTAATTCGCCGCTCATGTGGTGGCACAACTGGAGATACCTACCGCACATGAAGGACGAGGCGCTTTCGCCGGTTGGGTTTCTCATGGAAGATCTCCCCATTGCCCAGCCTTCCACTTCCGTTCGAGCCGCCACCGAGCAAGCCGTCCGGCGTCTAATTGAAATCGTAGACAGCCACCTGCAAACTCAACGCACATTTCTCGACTGGCTACGCGTCGAGTACCAAGTCGAAAAACCCAGCAACAAGCTCCTCGCCGTCGTTGACCTCGATTCCGACACCCTGGCGGGCGAAGTCAAACGGATCCGGGGCAAGAAACACCCGCTCACCTCCGCCGGGCTGCAGGCATTGCGCGCCGAGTACATCCGCGCCATCGAGCCCACCCGCGCCCTTGCTGCCGAAGCGCTCAGCCTGGAGCGCGCGGTTAGCGACCTCGTCAACCAAGCCTACGGACTGACTCCGGCGGAGATCGACCGGATGTGGCAAACCGCCCCGCCGCGTATGCCCATCCCGCCGCCAGGAGCCAGCAACGCCCGGGCGCCAAGATGACGGCAACCGCTTGCGGGCTGGAAAGCCCGCGAAACGGCAGCCAAGAATGGCCGCGCCGCAATGACCCGCTGCCGACGAACACGCTCAACGCACCTTACCGTCTTTAATCATCGACTGGCTTTCAAAGTCATGCTATAAATTCCAACCAGAAAACAACCGCCCGCGCGGCAAACGAGCACAGGATGTATCTATGGGGCACGGAGACCACTGGGAGGCCATCGGATCGGACTATGACCACACCTTCGGCACCCTCCTTCCGGAGGTGGCCGCAAAGGGAAAGCCCGTCGGTGAAAGCGGCTTTGATAAACCAGTCGAGGGAGGCGGCAGTCGGCCCGAGAAGGTCTTCGCCATCACTTATCCCGATACTCCGTTGCGCTATCTGGTACTCATAGAAACCGACTCGTCGGAACCCAAACCCTCCAACGTCGTTTGCTCGGCATATCCTTATTGCGGCGAGGGACTCACCAATCGCGTTCTCATTGAAGAGTTATCGCCCGGGCGCAACCCTATTGAGGGGGTCCTGGCCGGGATTACCCGCGGCGGGGCCTCCGTTAGCTTCTTTGACTCCGACTTTTACAAGAATCGACTGCGCTACCACCCAGGAAAAGCTTACGACTTCTCTATTGCCGGCCTGGCTTACTCTTTGCAGAAGGCGACCCAGCAGTCGATCACGATCACCGAAGGACCCGAGATCGAATACGAGCGTCAACGCCTCCTCAAACTGAACCCGAATGCGGATGTATCCCAGGTCAATTCTGTCGAGCTTTCCGTTGCTGAACTGCGCTACCTGATACCGTGCGGCGACATAGCGGATGATGCTGAGGTTCGCACCGTCGTAGAAGACGTTGGCTACTTTGAAGCCCAGGGGATTGGCTTTTACCGGCTCCGAGCCGTTCTCATGGACCCCGAAGGCATTCCATTCGAGGGCTACATTTACGCCGCCGAGCGCGCCCTCAAGGGCTACCGTCCGCGGAAAGGCGATGCCGTCGAGGGGTTCCTCTGGCTCCAGGGTCGTTTGGTTTCCGATCAGGAGTTTGACCCCGCGTCAGAAGAGGGCCAGGAATCCAACGGGAATCCTTACCCAAACTTGAGCCGTAAGGCGGCAGCCACGGAAGACGACTTTGCCTCGCTTCACATCGGCCTCCAGTCCCTCGGCCGTACTCTTGAAAATTGGAACTTCGAGGTTGCCGAATACTCGAACCCCGACAAATCTCTAGACATCCCCGTCTTCCGAATCGCCAAAGACGGGCGGCAAACCAATGTTTGGGCGCGAGCCTTTATCGCCGGCCAGGACCCAGAGCCCCTCTTCACACCGGAAGAAACGGCGCGTTTCAGCGAAGAATCGAAGCTCAAAGGGAGAGACGTTGCCTTCGTCATCGTTCGCTGCAAGGACATCGGCAAAGGCTACACCCTCGGTTTCACGGGACTCGATTCCCTCAAGCACTCCGCCAACCTCGGAACGCTTTCGTACATCAGCAAAGACTCGCGCCCATCTCAATCTGCGTGAAACGCAACGACCATGGCGCAAAGCCCCGCATTCAACGGACCCGATGGCCCTTCAAGCAAAACCCAAGCGAATTTTGCATGACCAGCAACCTTGACGGGTTAGGAGAGGAGCCCTACACTCGCGCAGGTATTCAATGAAGCTCATTTGCACCATACTGGCGGCGGCGGTAGTGGCGGTTCTGCCCTTGCCCGCCAAGGCCGAAGTCATCAACGGCATTCAGGCGGTGGTTCATGACTCGGTCATCACCGCCCAGGATGTGCTGGAGTACTCGGAAAAGGCCGAAAAGGAGCTGATCCGCGACTTTCGGAGCCAACCCGCGGTGCTGGAGCAGAAGATGGGGGAGGCCCGGCGGGACAGCACGGAACACCTGCTGGAACGGCAATTGATCCTCCACGAGTTCAAAGTGGCCAGCCTCTCCATTCCCGAGAAGTACATCGAGGACGCCGTGCAATCCGAGGTTCGGTCGCATGGCGACCGGATGGTGCTCATCAAGACGTTGGAAGCGCAGGGCATGACCTTCGACAAGTACCGGCTGCGCCTGCGGGAGCAGCTCATCGAGCGGCTCATGCGCCGGCAAAACGCCTCGCCCGAGAAGATCATCATCTCGCCCCATAAAATCGAGAATTTCTACCAGGACCATCGGGAGACCTTTAAACTCGAAGACCGCGTCAAGCTGCGGATGATTGTATTGAATAAGCCCGCCGGCGGCGGGGATGCTTCGGAGGCGCGAAAGACGGCCGAAGAAGTGCTGGCGAAGGTCAACGCCGGGGGTAATTTTGCCGATTTAGCCAAGCAATATTCCCAGGGAACCCAGCGGAGCGAAGGCGGGTTGTTTGGGTGGGGGGATCGTTCCGCCCTGCGCAAAGACCTGGCCGAAGCCGCGTTTGCCCTGAAGCCCGGCCAGCATAGCGGGATTATCGAGGCCCCGGACGCCTTCTACGTCATGCTGGTGGAAGAGCTGCAACTGGCCCACTACACCCCGCTGGTGGAGGTGCGCGAGCAAATTGAAAAGGACCTCCAGGATTCCGAGCGGTCGCGCCTCGAACGTCAATGGATTGAGAAGCTGAAGAAAAAGACTTTCTGGCGCTACTTTTGAGTCTATGACCGGTTGGATAGGAATCAGCCTGGGGGACATCGCCGGGATTGGACCGGAGGTCACTCTTAAGGCCTTGGCGAGGGAGATCGAGACGGATGGCATGCGCTATTTGATCCTCGGCGATTCCCGCCACACGCTGGGGCTCAACCGGAGATTGGGGTTAAACCTGCCCTTGCAGCCCTACGTCGCCGGAGAGGCGTCGGCCGGACGCATCTTTCTTCACCAACCGCTCGCGGAGGCGTTGCCCGAAGGAGCGCCCGCAGGGTCGCCGGCGGCCGCTCGGGCCGCGGTCGAGTGGGTCCGGGAAGGCGCCCGCCGCTGCCTGGCCGGCGAACTCGACGCCTTAGTCACGGCCCCCGTCAACAAAGAATCGATCGTTCGCGCCGGGGTGGCCTTCGTCGGCCAAACCGAACTGCTCTCCCAATGCGCCGGGACCGACCGCACGGCGATGATGTTGCTGGGCGAAGATGAGGGGGGCCGCTGGCTGCGCGTCGCGCTCGCCACCACGCACGTCCCGCTGAAGAATGTTTCCGAGCGGCTCTCGACGGAGAAGATCGTGTTGGTGATCGAATTGGCGGCCGCAGCCTGCCGCAGCCTCGGATTGAGCCGCGCTCGGGTGGCGGTTTGCGGCCTTAACCCCCACGCGGGGGAAGGCGGCCAGATGGGCACGGAAGAGCAGACGATCATCGGTCCGGCCGTTGAAAAGGCCCGGCTCAGCGGCATCGACGTCCTCGGCCCCTTGAGCGCCGACGCATTGTTTTACCACGCCTATCGCGGCGAGTACGAGGCCGTGGTGGCGATGTATCACGACCAGGGACTGGCGCCGCTTAAGATGGTCACTTTCGAAACCGGGGTCAATTGGACCCTCGGCCTGCCCTTTATCCGGACCTCTCCGGACCACGGCACCGCCTACGACATCGCCGGGAAGGGCAAAGCCAATCCCTCGAGCATGCTGGCCGCCATCCGCCTGGCCAAGAAGCTGGCCGCGACAGCATCGAAGCGATAGCCCGGATATTTCACACTTGGTCGCGGGCGCGATGGCTCCGTTAGGAGCGTTGTGTGTAAGAATTAAACGTAGCTGTGGGCGCGCTAGACCCAACCATTTGCCCGGTTAATGGTAGCAATTATTTGCCTCTTTCGCTCAGTCCCGGCGGCTGGTAGCTCCAAATCTCCCACGCGTTCATTCCTGCGGAGGTGAGAAGGGCGCGCAGGTCATGGCCGATTCAAAAGCCTCCCAATCTCTGTCTCCCTTGAAAGCGGCCCTAACTTCATCCGCGGTAAACGGCCTCAGCGGCGCGAGGGACAATTGCTCCCGCAGCTTGGGCAACCCGAGTCGCATGCTCTGACGCATGGCATCGGCCACGGAGAGGCCAGTATCCTTGGCAGTCTCCCGGAGCTCGCGCAGCAAATCGCTCGGCAAGGCGAGCGGATACGTGTCGCTCTTCATGGAGGAATCGTACATCGGCCTGCGGTTGGGTCAACCCGAAGGCGACTCGCGCGACTCGTCCCAAGCCTCAGGATTCCTGATCCCGCCGCACAGAAACTCGCGGACCTGGAAAGGCGGTGTTCGACTTGCGCCGGCATTATAACGCTCATTTTCGCGCGGCGGCCGCCGGCATGGCCCCCACGCGCGAACTCGAGGGTGAAATGCGCTATCTGCTGGCGCTGCCGGGGAATAGGGAGAGCCGGCTCAAGGCAAAGGACTGGGCTCATCCCATGCGACCCAGTAGCCGCCGCCCGGCTTGGTGTTATCCTTTACCCATGCCAGCGCGGCGAGATTGCTATCCCCGCTCAAGGCGCCGACGCATACGATTTGTTGAAGCCGGCTGATGCGAGAGGTGTTTGCATAGGGGGGACTTTCGACAAAGTCCGGCGTTCGGAGTGGGCTCGGCATAAACGCGTTCTTTCTACTGAGACAATTATTGTTTAGTCAGGCGGTTGAAATAATCGTAGGCGGCCAAAATGTCCTCGTTGGCGGATACCTGTTGGGTCATGAGCTGGATTTGAAGCGCTTGCAAATCAAGCTGCTTTTGCAGCTCCATCGAATCCTTGGGAGTGATGGCCGCCGCGACTCCGGCATCGGTTTGAAATTGAAGCGGCGTTCCGCTGGCAAGCTGAGCTTGGGCGAGGGCGAGATTGTCCAGGGAGTTTTGCAGCAAAGCGATGTAGGCGTTAACCAATCCCACATTGAGGTTTGCCGAGGGCATTCCGGGTACCGCTTGAGCGGTAGCTTTCTTGATCAGGGCGCTGCCGCCGCCGGCGGCGGGAGTGAACGTATAGTAGAACAACGCTGGTTTGGCGGATTGAAAGCTATTGGGCACGTCAATGCCATGCAGATCGGCCAACCGCTTGATAAAGCCCGCCGCGATGGGATCCTGCGAACTCAATCCCTGAAAGGTTGAGACCATGGCAAAGAGCATATTCCGCAGAATGTACGGATTGTGTGGCGTCCGTTTGGAATGGTAGGCGGGATCCAAACGGGCGAGCATGGCGTCGCGAACGTCTTTTTGGCGCGCCAACAGGCTGGCTGACTCGCCCGTGGCAAAATACTGAATGGCTTCAATGCCGGCCGCCTGGTTCATGCCGTTGGTCATTGCGCTCGCGGTGGCATCCATGCCGCCGCTGATCTTGCTCTGGATGGTGGCCAGGAACGACGGCATTTTGACCGACTTGTGATCCGTGGACATGGAAATCGGCGCCCAAGCGAACTCTTTGCGATTAAAACCGGCCTTTACCGTGTCAGGAAACTGGCCGCCCGCGCCGCTCCAAGCGACTTTCAATCCCAGCGAGGTATCAGTCCCAAAAATAAACGGGCGGATCTTTCCCGGCGCCGCCGGGATCACCAGCGGGTCGCATACTTTTGTGGAACCGTTTATCGGCGTGAGCAAGGTAAGGGTGGAATCGAACATCCCCTCATCGCCCTCGATGAACGTCGGAGCATCGTAGAGTTTCGCCATGGTCTGGGCGGCATCGCCTCCCGCGAAGGTCTGGTTGACTCCGACGAAGTAGTTCTTGAAGCCTCCGCCAAATCCCGTGCTGGGCTTGAAACTGGCCATCACGGGCGGGGTTTTCCCGCCTTCGAAGGCAGGCTCAATCACCGCTTCTTTTCGTGAGATGTTGATCTCCGCGGTTGGCGGTTTCATATCCAAATCTAATCCGGCATTGGATTTGGTCATGAACATGGTCGTGTTGTAGCCGGCGCAACCTGACAAGAAAGCCGTGGCGGCCAATGAGACGAGCAGTGGGTATTTCATGAGGATTGGGAAGCGTAAGGCGAGCTTCATGGGTTGAGTTGAGCGGGGAAATTAGTGGTGATTCTCAGCTTGAAAAGGTTGGGACCGCCCCAGGACATAGAGGCGGCATTTGACGGCCACAGCAGACAAAAACTGGCGCCTTCCGACTTTATCAGCAACCGGCTGCGCGAATCCCACCCCAAAGTAACGCCGCCATAGTCCTGCCCCGCCCCAACGGCCACGCCCAGCGCCTGAACGCTGGTCAGCACCGCCGCGGTGTTGTCGCCATTCGTCGACGCCGCGCCGGCCTCCGGCAGGACTTTCATTTTGAGATGACCAAAGCCCCAGAGATTCTCCGTGCCGCTGCGGGCATCGTAATAATGAACCGCGCAGCCGCCGGAGAATAAAGTCCCGGCTACCAGCAGCAAACTCCATCCACTCTTCAACGCGCAAACCACAAGCACTGATTTTGCCCGAACATTCCGACGCCGGCGGGAAGGCTCGCATCGCCTCCGGCCGCATTCGCGCAACCCCCGCGCCTGGCA
>Ga0316217_10001650_pt1 | contig 28401 bp, 9 predicted proteins | sample 1anoAmetaG_FD_203633 | JGI IMG/M metagenome (GOLD analysis project Ga0316217, IMG submission 203633) | Freshwater microbial communities from Trout Bog Lake, Wisconsin, USA - 1anoA | ecosystem: Environmental > Aquatic > Freshwater > Lake > Hypolimnion/Profundal zone | place: USA: Wisconsin... | reverse complement strand
GATAAGTGACGCCTAGAGCGTCAAAAGATTGCCTAAATCTCAGGCTGATTTGTATTGTATTGTATAAATACTAACACTTAGCTTTTCTTCATCAACCACAAAAGGTGCCATTAGCCCTTTTGTAGCAGACCTTCCTTTCCAACAACAAATGCGAGTGATGAATTCACAGAGGTTAATGGTCATAAATTTGTAAATTCGAGCAAATAAAATATGTAAAATTGATGAAACGAATTAATTAAGCTGTCACATATTACGCACTGAAGTAAAAGAACTCAGTTTGAAGTTAAGGACATTTATCTGCATCTCCATCTATAGCTACTTTTTCACCATAGAGCTTAAAGTCTACTCTTGGCTCCGAGTCTTGCGCGTCAATTATTCCATCTACTACTGAGTTATCTCCAGTCTTTACTGAAGGTGCCCTGCATAATCTTCAAGCTCATTGGCCCTTTGCTCAGCAGATTCAATCCTGTGGTCTGCTTCTTAGAGGCGCTGCTGAAGCATGTTGCCTTCCTATACCAGGCTGGCAATGAAAGACTATCGTTTTGAGGCCTCCAGCATCAAATTGTTTATATCTGCTTTCATCTTTTAGATCTCTCCGCGGTTGGAACCTTGACTCTCCTTTTTTACTCTTTATATTTCACTTAATAGTTCTCTCTATCTCGTGCTTATAAACTCTTTGGCCTTGGTAATGAACTCATCTCTTTATTTGATAGCCACAGTTTTTTACTCGTTTTAAGCCTATATTTTGGATACATAGGCTCTAACCTTTTAGATAAACTCTCCTTTTTCAATATTTTACCTTTCCTTTTAACTCACTTCTTTCTATTTTTAGGTGTAGTCTCTCTCCAGGTTAACACAAGTCTTTTAAAGATGCTAAATCCTTACTTTTAGCTAACTGATTTGTATGTGAAGAGATTCTTTTTCCTTCTATAATTGGTCTGCCTTCTTTTTTTATTAATCAGCGCGTTTGGACTACTAGATGATCTTTCTTCTCAAGTCTTGAATTTGGCTTTCCTTTTAAGCTGATTCTTCACCAAATAAATGACTCATCTATTGCTAAAGTGCAGCCAAATGCTACTGATTCTGTTTTTCTTTCAATTAAAATGCCTGGATTAATGTTTTTCTGTTTTCTCTCTATTTCTGCAACTATTCATTGGCAATGAGCCACTTTTTTTCTATTTATGCTTTCAGCTGTTTTTCTTAATTGAATTAATTTTTGAGTTCTCCAAATCTACGATCGAGTTCTTCTTTTTGTTTGCCTAAATCTTGATTGACTCGCTTTAACTCTTCCATGATGGGAATACTTTTATTCAAATATTGTGTCTTGATTTGTTCAGCGTGATTTTCGCTAGAAATCAATAGAGACTGCTTTCTAAATAGATCATCTTTCATTTCCTCATTTTATCGCAGAACCTTCTCAAATTTTACCTTCAATTACTCCAGCTACTTGCGTTTGAACTAGCCTTTTTGATTGATTTCTTGTATTTGGAAAGAAGACTAGTCTCTCATGCGGTTGAAGTTGCTGGTCAATTACCTATTCTCGTCCCTCAGCTTATTGATTATAGCTTGTAGCTCTTTATTTTCCTACTTTGATTTGCCAATTTGATTATTCATTTCAATCCTTTCTCGTTTGAGTTGGTCCAACTGTGTTATTGAAGAGTTGAGCTCGTTTATTAGCTGCAGCTTCTTTTCATCTATGCCTCCGCGTTCGCTTTCAGCAGCTTTGAGAGCGATTTGCAATCTTTCACATTCTCGCTTTTTGTCAGCTAGTTCTCTGTTCGTTTCGTTCAAATGCTAGAGTAGTTATTTCACCTGTTTGTCTCGATCTGGCGCTACTTGAGGACCAAAACTAAACCCCAAAGGCTGTTCTATGCGAATGTACGGATTCTAAGGTCTTGGCTAGTTTCTAGTTTCGACCTTTGCCTAGGGGTAATTTTTAGTTTCTCTATTTTCGTATTTTACGCTTTATCTATAGGTACTGCTCTATTTTACTTATCGGCTATTGATTCTTTGCTCTCTGTATTCTGGTCGAGAGTCATTTCTGGGTAGCAGCGGAGATTTGCTTTAACTATTGAGTTACTCCTTTTGCCTGGAAGTAGTGCGTCTGTGTTCAGCCAGATTATTTTCTTTGGGAGGCCTGAAAGTCATATCGGCTGTGGAGATGTTGAAAGGACTATTACTATGATTTTGGAAAGACACATCAGCCATTGATTCTTAATTTTGGCAGTCCATAAGATACTGGCATGATATGGTGAACTGTATTTTTGCATTGGGTGTGGATTTGCTGAGAGGTAGGTCAAACATCCTCTGGCTGCTTTCTCGCTTCCGCTCAGGATTAATCAGCTGGGTCAAATCTAATTTTTAAATTTAGCCGGCTAGCTTCACTTCGCTGGAGTTCTACAGAAAAAGCAGGACTTGCATTTTAGCCTACTGAGGCTGGAATTTGCCCTAGCTGAGTCTGCCCTTGAGTTTTAGGGCGATAGAGTCGTTGATATCAATGAAGTGGATTGGCTATTGGATTTTGAATGATTTGGTCTGTGAAGGACTTTTGCCTTTCTTAAGCCGTACTTGCAGATTGCATGGGAATGTGATATTGATAAAGACCCTTTGAATATTGATTTCGAAGAGGTAGTAAAAGCTTTACATTTGATTTAATTATAGCTAGCCGTGTGATTGAACTTTATTATTATACTCAAACAATGAGTTGGTACGACACCTATTCCTAATCGACGCGCAGGCTAGAACAACTCCTCGATAACAAACCCACCCTCGAGCAGCTTCTCGATTTTCCCGAATTCATAGAAGTACTGAAGTCTTACAACCCCAAATTACTGGACTACATCTCAATGTCATCCGAAATTCCCAAATAGATGGTGAGATATTTAACGCAAGTACCAGCTGAGTCTGACTCTGAGTCACGAAAGTACCGTTTGCCCATGCTTACGCTGATGATGATCTAAACCAATACGACCTGTGTGATCAACAGTTTTATCAAGATGGAACCTGCGACACAAAAACCCTACTTGATCTATGCCTTTTACGAGTTTCTGCAGAGTGGCAAGTAGCTGCTGCCATTGCTGTGTGGCTACTTTTCACAAATCAACGTTATTCTATGGAACAATAGGTACAAAGAAACCATTGACCTGGTTTATGATTACAGATAACCCCTTTTCCTGCTCGCCAATCATACCTACAACAGGTCCATAGTCAATACAATCATGCTTTATCTCAATTTGGACCTTACTCGAAATCCTAACCAGCTCCCTGAACGCACGCAAATTAAACTACAAATACTCAAATACCTCTATGAACAAATTCGGACTTAGTTCTAATCAGCCAAAAAATAAGGCAATAACGAAAGAAGCTAAATAGTTATTGAGAATATTTGCGATATCTTGATTTAGATTGTAGAGAAGTACTACCTAATAGCTGATGGTAAAAGTATGCTGGAATTGATCAATAGCCAAGAAAACATCGATCTGATCCTTTAAATCCTTATGTGTGGAAAAGATGTTTCGCATTCGGTTATCGGACTAGTGCTTTGGTTGATGAGATATTACTGTTTATCTTCCTTCAATCAATAAGACAAGATCAACCCCTAGCATTCTAGAAAAAATCAGTAAAGGCTTGAAGCCCAGCCTTTTATCAAAAAAATCACAGAACTCATCCCTATAGTCTCTGAAGAAATATTTAACTGCTAAAAGTTTACGCTTTACTATTCTCGTCTCCTCGATATTTTCATCCCCTGCCTTGAGCTGTCATCTAAAAAAATCGGCTAAATAATCAAAAAATCTAAATTTCTGTAAAGCCTTATTCTCTTGCTGTTCAAGTACCCTCATCTTTCGATTGTGCACAAACAAGTTGAGAGAGCCTTTTTCGCTGTTTTTTGTTCCTAAAGGAAAATATGTGAGTAGTATCGTAAGTACTTATTTTGCACCGCTGGCATAATCGAAATGACTGCAGGATAAGGATTGAAAAGGATTGATAAACTGGGAGAAGCATCTACAAGACTAGGATGGTTTGGATATTTGATGAAGATTGTAAAAGTTTACTCCAAGATACAAACTGATGATTAGTAGATCAATACTGCAATTATACAGCGTTCAGAACTTTGGTAAAGGTTTTCAACCACTCTCATGAGACCTTTTGATGCCATTTTGTTTAAAGATTTAGGATCCTATGAGGGCATAGTCGAAAAGGGTGCTGTTTAATATACAGTTCGATCAGTTTCTGGAGTCTTTGGAAATTCTCAGCCTCTGAGTAAAAAGATGATCGAATAGTTGATAAAATAATAGTCAATGCAACAGTTCCTCACAACAATGCCCTAAAAAACTGAATAAACCAAATCTGCAGGAAACATGGCTGAAGATTCCCTTTTCATGATTCAAGATTTTCAAAAAACAGAGAATTCACCAAATAAACCTCCACAGGCCAGCTTTCCAGCTAATAATGCTAGTCCTCAAATCAAAATTCAATATCAAGGTCCTCAAGTTTCCTCTCCAAAACCTTCACAAAAAATTCAACCCGAACAAATTTTACCATCAATTAGTACTCAACAAACAGCAACTATCAAATAGAATGTAATAGTTTAAGAGAGCAAAAAAGAGTAAACAGTTACAACCAATTTTCAAGATTTCCTAAACTCTAAAAAGCAAGAAATCAGTCATTAACTCAACATGCAAAGAAAGAGCAGCAGTGAGAAAAGACTAAGTGCGAATAAATCCAGAGTTACAAGTCCTTCACCCAAAAAGAAGAGATGGGATGATAGCAACAACGAATCTCAGTCCGAAGAGAAGCCAGCCTCTAAGTTAGTCCCAATGGTCAAACCGCCTGAATCCGAGCAGAAAAAACAAAAAATCAGCCTCACAACCGCTTCTGTAAGACCTCCACTCATCCCAACCCAAAAAACTCACGCGATTCAATAAGCTAAAAAATAAGAGCAGAGGGTTTTCGAAATGGTGACTAATATCTCTTAAAAATCCTCATAAAACTTATAAACTGAATAAATGAGAGTTAATTCTTCGATAAGTACTTATTCGAATAAGTAAATAAACAAAAGCTTGGAGTAGTCAAGAGCGATGTCAAGCAGTGACTTGATAGCTACAAAGAGTGATGTTTAGACGAGAATGACTAAGAGTGCGCTAAATTTGAATGAGCTGAGGAATGTGCAGTTTTTGAAGCAAAGAGTTTTACAGCCGGATAAGAAATAGTTCAGAAAAGTAGAGGCAAAGGACAAGTTGTTATTGTCATTTTTAGGAGTTAAATATTGATTAGTAACTTATATTTGAAATATCAATCCTATTCTAATAAAACAAAACATATGTTCCCAGTGGATTTGAGCTTATTAGTAATAAAAAAAGCAGTTATTTGTGTTAAATGCCATTTGATAATATGATTTGTTCCAGAGTAATAAATTTGTAGAGTTAGTTCCTTTATTACAAGCAAGAATTAAAAATCAATCATCCAAGGGAAAGTGGTGCCTGGATGCTTCAGAAATGCTGGCTGAGTTTTTGCGCTAGTTGAAGTACACAAATTAGGCCTCTTCGCTCCAACTAACTTTGCGTCGGGTCTCAGGTTCGCTCTTCTCAGAACAGCTGGGGGGTAGATTAGCCTCAAGGCGTTTCAGATATGTTTTGGATATGAGCCAATAGGTGGGGTGGAGAATCGATTGTATTCGTTCAGATTTGTACTCGAGGTATTGGGTTACTTTGGTTCTGGTCGCATTTCTATGAGATCTTTTGAAGTGGAATGGCGTCTTTTGAGGCGGACTCGATGACGAAGTGTTTCCTTATTCGCTTTTTTTATGGTTTTCCTCATTTTTTGGCTGCTTTTTAATTAATGAGAGGTGCCTGGATTTTACTAGACTGAGCATTCTAATATTTAATAAATCGGTTATAGGGAATACTCATGTAATATTATGATCTGAGACCAAACAAGTCATTCAAAAAGTTGTGAACTGTCAAATCCAGTAAGTTCGGATAACACTAGAATCGTGATCCAGTTTAATAATTGAGCAAGATATTTGGTGACTCTAACAAATAACAATATAAATCAGCCAAGATCCTCTTTGTTCTACATGTAGTAGCAGTACAACTGAGTTTTGCGGATGTAGTTCAAGAGAGAGTTCCAAACTGACCGACCCTCTTATGACTAGATTCTTCCAGACAATAATCTTTACATCAGCTTGTAATAGTCTCTGAGATTTTTGGAGTTTTTAGTTGTTAAAGCGATGTTATTGAGCTTAACTGCAATAGAAGTGAGCTGCGGGTCAACTGCGCCTCCGAAAACTAGTCCTGTGTCAAGATTGATGACGACTCCATCTGTTATGGTGAGTTTTGCCTTTTCAATTTGTCCGGCCAAGTTGAGTTTTTTGTTCATGAAAATCTCTATCTTTTGCCTGTTATTCCTGCGGCTTTAGTTCCATAGCCCCATAATCAGTCCCATTGGTGCATCCAGATAATTTTAATGTTCCTCTTTGATCGCACTGACTATAATCGGATTGACATATACTAAAGGTTTGATTACCTCTAGCAATTATAGGATGCATTCGCTGATTTTGGTTTTGCTGCTTGAGTAAAGCAGCAGCTTTATTTAGGCCAAAGCGTAGCTTAACAAAACTCCAAATAGTTTAGTTTAAACCATTTCTTCTTCTGATATTTTGACACAGACACCTATATTGAAGAGATGGTTTTGTAAGTATTTATCTACGAGCTGATAGCTTGATTACAATGGAGGAACGTCTGCTGAAAATCTGAGCCCTGACTCACCGATACAGCAATCGATCGTTTTGTTGTAGTCTGTACTTTTTTGGTGCAGGAAGCTCAAAGATTGTTAAAGCTAATGGCCTATTTATATCTATTTTACAATAAAAATACTCCACAGGCTACTTAGTTGTTGATTTCGCGATTATTTTTACGACTTTGCATTCTCTCAATCAAAGAAGTACCTAGCTTCCTAAACTCTGTGAAAAACTTCCACTGCGTGAGAAAGCAATAGTAGCGATTGAAGAAATAGCTGTTAGAATCTTTGTCTACTTTCTCTAAGACTAACTCTTCATTTTAGCATATGATGAGATAGTCCCTTTCCGCAGTTTGACCCTTGGATTTCATGATTGGTATCACGAAGCACTATCTTTTGATATTTTGTGAACTTTATTTGTACATCAGATTTGTGTTTATCCTATTTCTTGAATTGCAAGGAGACAAATCTGGCACTTTGAGATAGTTTTACCCATAGATTAGTGCCAAGTATCCGCTGAAATCATGGCCTGAATCACGAGGATAGCTATAGGTGACACATGGTCCATCTTTGGTCATGCCAGTGACAAAAAAATGCTAGAAGATGGGCTTAGAGTTGGTCGTTTTTTTGAAAAGGATTTGTTTTTCGGACCTGACTACAGAAAACTACCGGCTAAACATTGGCAAGGGCGAGGATATCTATTTCGTGGACATAGCGCGTATAGAGTCTTCTCTTTCGATTGTATTGTCCAGCTCCTTTTTCCGTTAGCTGCTCTTCTTGAGAACTTTCTGGATAGACTTTTTTTGAACAACCTACTCCGAATCTAACTTTTAGCAGTTTTACGTAGAATGATTGTATTGGCTTTGCGCAGCTCGATGTGATTGGCTCTGCCTTGCGATGTCGATTGGCTTAGTATTTATTATTTGAACTTTACTTTATGGGTGCTTTTGCTTTACTATTCTTACTCAGAAAAAAGAGGCTCTTTGTCTGGTTCTGAGGAGCTCGAATAGTCAAATTTTTATTAGACCATCATTTTGGGAGTTTTAGGTGTTTAGGGGGTCTGAGGAGTTTTTGAACTTTAGTGCTGAGAATATTGAGCAAGTTGATTTTTAAGGATTGCTATTTCACTGTAAAGCCGTTCGATTAGTGACTTTGATTTTTATAATTGACGCTTCAGCTAAAGATTTTAGCGTACTAATTAACGCTTCTCTTCCTTTTCGGTCAGCATTCAAACTTGATAATAATTAACCATAATGAATAACAAGAAAATCAGAATACAGGCAAATTTGAAAAGCTTGAGTTCAATCCAAAGGGATATAATAGTATTCTTCTCTACCTATAAATATACTTTTCGGGAACGATGGTGGCTGCTAAGAGTACTACTATGCAGCTTAGCTTGGTTCTGCTTGGAAATTGAACTTGGCGGTAGACTATAAGTGGAGTTTGGGTGATGATTCCATCTGGACCTGAAGTTAAGCGAATGTAAACATGGGTTGGAAGGAGTCTTGCCCTTTTTTAGCTTTGTACATGTTCATTACGCTAAATTTTGTATCTTTATTAGCCTATTAAGATTAAGATCCTTTGAACTATTTCAAGGTCTTCCGAATTTTAATTATTTCGCATCGGTTAATTTCGCGTGGGCTCTTAGTAGATGGCTTTTTGAACTGTGAAGTTTTTGTCAGGGAATCACTAAAAGTACCGAAGTTGCTGAGAGATTTAATGGAAGATGTATCGCTGAATAGGTAAGAATTCTTTTTTTTCAGCATTCTGGATTATGACCCAACTTTTTCCCAAAAATCCTACTGATGGTTTTCTTTCTGGAGTTTGAGATTAAAGGCCTCTTCTGCATATGAACGACCCTATTAATCAGTGGCATAATATTATTTCTAATATCTCCAAAGGATCTGTTACTACGTTTCCCTGTCAGAATGCCCAAGCTGGCTGCTGTAGAGCCTTTTATTTTGGCTGAGATGTTTGAATAAGCTAAATTCATCATCGCCGTAAGATAGTAAAGGAGTGGTTGTTATCAGAGGTATCCGAGTTTATGTAAAAGGGTTATGTCTATCTTTGCGATCCATGTTATAACAAAAATATGTGATAATTAATGTCGAATAAATTTAGAAGATTTACAATTCAACAGTTAATTTTGGCAGCCGCAGCGACTGTGTGTGGCCCAAAAAATTAAGTTTTCTGTAGTTAAGAGCTTCGTTGCAAAAACTTGGTCTTGGGAATAAAAACCAATAAAATGAATAAAAATGATTATTTTCTATAGTTGCAAGTTCAATCAAAGTTGTTTTCCCTCTTTTGATTTATTCGAACATGCTGGTAAGGAATTGTTTCGAATGCGACTTTTGAGGAATTACAGTCTATGGAATAGAAGGAAAATAATCTTTAGACAATTAGACATATTTTTCAAGACTTCCTATTTCCCTGAATTCTCCCCAACATCTATGGACGGTCGAAGAAATACTTAGATTAATATTTTATTCTGGAAGAATGATTATTTTTGGAAGGATGGACAAATTAGAAGTTTTTATTGCCCGTCTTTCTTTCTTAGTACCGGATTGAAGATCGAAGCAATCCGACTCCAACTAAAACAGCCAAACACTTTTTTGCTTGTTTGAAGTGAATAACAGTATATTATTATGCAGATGACGGTATTAAGGTTTGCAATAATTTTACTGGGCCATATTTCGTTTTTATTAAGGTTAGACAAATGTATGTTAGTTTAAGGAGTAAGGCAAGTAGGGCCAACGCCAGCAGCACGGACAACCTAAGCATGTCAGGTGACTAATCAAGGGTTGACTCCACTTCCAACAAAAGATTTTCACGCAAACAAACAGCCAACAACTAATCGAATAGAATCAGCAGAACTCCCAGGGGCAGTGAGGCTTCCTTCAAGGCCACTTTTGAAATATACGACTTGCAGCAATAGACTAAAAAGCCGACCCAAACAGTCACCAATTTCAAGCAGAACGATTAGTTGTACCTTCGATTATCGCCCACACCAATCAAAAATAAAAACTACGCTCACATTCCGAGTACAGACCGTGCTACTTAATCCAGCAATACAAGAGAAAGGACGTAGTGCGAGTCCATGAATCACATTTTTGAAAGTCCTTTGCAAAGAAAGAGTTAGTTTGACCACCTTCAAGCAGAAATTTAACTAAAATCGGCTGAAATAATGTTACTATAAGATTAAAATATGAGATTGAAGCGAGATCTAGCCAACAAATAAAGCTAGTATCTCAAGATGAAAAACAACGTATAGAAAGAGCATCAAAAAGTAGTGCAGACACTCAAAGAACAAATAGACAGTCTCAAAAAATAATTACTTATCAAAAACGAAGAAATAAGAAACTTCAAAAAGACAGAAGCAGCCTTGACTCGAGAAATAAAGGGCGTCAAGTACGAAAAAACAATGCTAGAAAAGCAACTAGATGAAATATACAAGAAGAAGCTAACCAAGGAAATGAGAGACTTAATGTCTTATAGGGAGCAGTCATTGCAGCTCCAAGTTGAGGACCTGCGTGAGCAGATCCGTAGATAAAAAACAGAAAAGTAAAAGTAAATGTAAACAAAGTTAGACTAATTGAGCTATGAAACACTAGAGAAAAATAGCAATGTCAAAAAACTGTAGATCCACAGTCATGTGCTGAATAAAAAAGTGGTAGATATTGAAGAAGAGTTGAGATATAAATAGGAGCAGTTTGGGAAATGTCTAAACAATATACAGCAAACTAACTAGGCTTTGGTTACGCAGTTGAAAAGGACCAGAAAAGAAAACATTAAGCTTCAAAGGCTGAACTTACTTTCCAAGCAGAACAATCGCACACAGGTCAGCAACTTTTCTCCTGAGTCAAACACGCTGAGCCTCAGCCTGTCTTCTGTGAACTCTCGAATTTAAACTGCAAGTTTATATTGATTGTTTCTAAGTTAGCTAGATTACAAATTAGTATCAATTAGTTTATTAAAAAGCTTCATTATCGGATCAGCATTTAGCAAAAGCCTTGCATCCACCAGGTCACCTCTCGATTTATTGGCACTCCTAGCTCGTATTTGAACACTCCCACCCATAGCTTCACAACTAGGTAGGATCTATCATCGATCATTTAGAATCGGGTCCAGAACTAGCTACTTTTTTGTATTTGTGTGGCATTTCCAAAGTTGGCTTCTTTGGAAAATTAGAGGCCTCCTTTGCTTGACACTTTTAGAAAAACTTCTTACCATTTTCCTAAAAAATCACTTTTTTTTAAACCTTTACCGGAAATTTATTGCTCGTAGCTGGGCTAAATATCTGTAAAAATGTTCATAGTGGCCAATCGGAGCCATAAAAGCTTAGTAAAAACGGGGACAATGTCTTCTTTTCTGAGGTGATAAAAATGATGATTTTTCTAAGTTTATAATTTGAGCGTGATCTTGTCAGGAACTTTGTTAGCATAGAGTTTGACTTTAAGCACACCTGTTATCGCTATGTCCCCGAAACCCTAAGAGGTTAACTTCACTTCAACGTTTTTGGTAACTACCTAGGTATAGATGGACTTTTTGTCACATCTTATGACTGAAAGGACAGTCTCAGGGAACATCATTCCGCTTTAGCTGACTTATTGAGTTTAGGCTTCAGACTGCTTGATGGCTGGTTGGAAAGACTGTCGTTTGCTTTTTATTTTTTCTTACTTATTTCGGTCAGAGTAAAGGGTAAATTTAGCTTAGGTTTACATAATATAATTATCATAATAAAACCACATAAGTAACTTTAAACTCGCCCAACTTCAGCGTAATTAATTAGAATTAATCTGTAACTTTTATGTAACTATAATAATTTTAACTATGTTTCCCAGTGTGGTCAAGGAAGACCCTCTAAAATAAAAAATCAAAGAGAAGCAATGGGACGAACGGTTTGGCATGCAAAAAGGAATTCCAGACTACTCTCCTCTCAAAGATAAGCACACCAAAAGCTACAGAAAAATAATCACACTCAAAAGGTAATAAAGTTAATCAGATACAAAACCTAGAAAACTTACAACTTATTTCCAAAAGAGATTGTAGTTAGTGGAGTAGCTGTACTAGCTTCACAGGTAACTTTGATTTTACCAAGGCCCAACAAAGCTCTCATTGAAGAGTACGAGTAATTAGCTGGGAAATACAAGATACCTAACTTTTATATCTATTATACCCTACTCCCTCTGCTTTCATCCTCTGTTAACATTACCTAGTACCTTTTTAAAGAAAAAAAGTAAACAAAAGAGCAAGCATCACATTACCACAGAATATCAACTGCTGTAAAAGCAAGAGAGGAGTGCTTGTAAAGGCTGAGAAAGACTTTGGGGTAGTTGCAACTGGGGTAACTCGAAGATTCGAGAAGCTAGTTAAGATAGTAAGTTGAACATCTCCGAATGCTAACTGAAAATGCGATAGATGAGATTAAAAGATGGAGAGATAACCTTACTAGAATAGATGAAAGACCTGTATACTATACTGACGCATTGTAGAACTATCTTGTGAAGATACTAAACGACAACAAATTTATTTTTAGTTCAAAGCTAGCTGGAGGATTAGCATTTGCCGAGAAAAACGATCCTTTCTTATTGGTTCCAGTCAAAAAAGCAGAAGGCAAATAAGCATCTCTATTCATTGAGATAGTGAGGCTGACCAAAGATATGTCGCACTATCAAAAATATATGGAGTATCTGGCAAGTTAAAAAGCATATGATCTTGCAATCAATGCTCCAGTCAAACAGCCGCCACCAGGTTATAAAAACCCAATAGTTTAAAAAATATATAAGGCCACACCAAACAAACAAGGTTAACCCGTTTTCATCAAGGAAGGTGAGGAAGAAGATGCCTACAGAAAGATGGAAACGCAAAAGATGAGAGAATAGAGACTTAAGAAAAATTAAGAGAGGATTAAATCCATAAAAAGCATTTATGAGACCTATGCCAAAAAAGAATAGAAAAATTATATGACTTAAAGAAAAATCGCTTAGACTGATACCTAAGATAAAAGAGGAATAAAAAAAAGAAGTTAAAGTATAAAAGTTAAAAAAATGGAATCAACTGATGTGGAATTCGAGTCTTTAGTAAAAGCCAGACTATAGGCTGAAAAATCAGAAAAGTAATAGAAGAGAAGAAATTCTATAAAAATATCTCATTCTAAATCAGCTTCAAAGCTGCCTAAAACAGAAGAGAAAATGATCTAAAGTCTAAGAGATATTCAAAGCTCATTGAGAAATAAGCTGCAGGTGATTCACCACTAATAAAAAACAGAAACCCTAAGTAGTCCACTAATGATGTCAACACAACAAAGGTTTACTCGTAAAAATAATTAAGATATCATAAAGGAGCTGAAAGCTTAAATTTTGGGCAAAATATAGAAGGAAGCAGCTGAAAGATAAAAACTAAAAAAGATCAAAAGAGATCAAGAAGAAAAAGCTCTCGAATAAATCAAGGAAAAATTAAAAAAGTAAATGTAAGAAAAGCTATAGCAAAAAAAAAGATAAAAAATGCTTTAAAGATAATAACTCTAACGAAAGCTAAAATAAGAATAATAGAGACTCAATAATCAAAGGCAATTATAGCTTCAACTTCAGATTAAGCTAACAAAATAAAAGTAATTAAGAGAACTATAAAAAATAAAAAGAGAAGCTTTATAGCGATAGAAGAAATACAAAGAGTAGCTTTAGAAATAGCAGTTTTTAAGAAGGCAGAAATAATAGGCGATTGAAAGTGAGAGAAGAGAGAAGTAACGTTTGATTTAATAGTTGAGGAAGAAAGAGCTGAAAGAACAAATTGAAGATGAACTCAGAAAATAGATTAAATCCACAAGTATTGTCAAAGATAGATCTTTGGATTTAAAGTAACAAGAATTGATCAGAAATCAAAAACAAGCTGAGTTGGCTAAGTAAATCTAGTTGTTAAAAGTAAAAGAAGGAGTTGAGATGCACCAGCTCAAAAAAGAAAATTAGCTGAGATAAAGGATGCTTAAATTGAAGAAAGAGGAGGAGTAATTGAAAAGAAAAGAAATTTAGCATCTGATGAGGTCAGTAGTCCAGCAATAGAAATAGCAGTTGTAGCAAGATACAATAAAACAAAGAATATAGCTAGAGGAAAGGATGAGGGCCAACGTAAAATAAAAACTACTTTAATAGTACAAAAATTAGAAAGAGGCGCAAATAGAGCAGATTAAGCATGAGAGATAGTCTCAACTTTAATAAGAGGTTTACAGATAAAAAATAAGAGAAAAAATTGAAAAATAAATGAGAATGGAAGCAATTCAAAGGACTAAAAAGGAGCTAGAATAACGTTAGCATAAAAAATACGAAATAAGATCTAAGTTGTAGACAGTTAAAAGCAAATTCGACAAATAGGTTAACTTCGACAAGGAAAAAATATAAGAGGATGTCAAAAAAGAAATGATAGAAAAAGTTATCTTTGATAAACAAGCTTAGAAAGAGGCTGCCAAGTACGATCTAAGGTTGCAGTTCGAAAAGGAACTCATGGCTTCAGCCATCCCACAAATCTACTAAAGTAAAGACTCATTCTTGGTCAAAAATATCAATTATTTCGAAGGTGATCTTCATCTTAATTCCAAAATCAGTTAATTGAAGCCTACTAATCAAAAGCCAATAAGTTAAAGTCCAACTAAAAAGAAACCTTAGAAAGGAGAGATTAAGCAAATGATTGACTCGATGACTTTAGAGCAGCTACAAGTTTATGAAAAGCAAAAGGAAAAAGTGAGTGAAACAAAAGAATAAAAAATAATAGTGTAGGCTAAGATTCCCTATGAATAGTAAGGTTTTTAGAAACTGAATATTATGAAATAGAAACGATAAGAATAAGGCTATGATGTTAAAGTTATGAGAATCAAATAAAACTCGAAGAAATAGTAAAAAAACAAATAAAAACGCAAGAATAAACATAAAAAGCAAAAATAAAGTTCTTCGTAAGTTGATTCAGAAGACTAGGTTAAGATAAAAAAGCATTCAAAGAAGAATAAAAGACGCTACTACTAGGAGTAAGCTTCTTAAGATTCTGAAGAAGCTCCCAAAAGAAAGAAGAAAGAAAAGAAGAGAAAGTACTCTTCATCCTAGCAAAGTGAGCCGTAAAAAAAGACCCCACTCAAAAAGAAATAAAGCGAAGTTAGAGAAGTTTAGAAAAGCTAGAAGCAATCTAAAATAAGCCCTATAAAGTAGCAAACAAAAATCATTCAAAAGTAGGTCTCTTAAAAACCCGTAGTATATTTTGACGCAGAAAATAAGATAGCTGCAAGCCAAATTGAGCCTGTGACAATCAAGCCACAAAAAGTTTCCAACACATCATAAAAGTACAAAATATCACTCTAGGCTATTCCCTAAGCTGAGTTTGACGAGTACTTATAAGTCCACCTTTCAAGTGTTACGCCAGTGCAGCTGGCTATCCAGATGAACAATCGTGAAGAGTTGTATCGCAAACTGATAGGCGAATTGACCTTTTGCTTATTAGTTGGACAGTTTGAAGGGAGGGTTATTGGACAAGCTCTAGCCTATCATGATAGAAACCGCTCAGATATCAGAAAGTTCAATATTATTCATCTAGGGACTTACAAAGACTAGTTTTTAAACGACTTTGTTTTGAGCGTCACAAACTATATCTTTAGGAAAGACCCCTGCGATGAAATTGAGTTCCACTACAAATTCAATGAAGCCAACAGTGATGAACTAACTTTAAGCCAGAGTTTCAATAAATGGTTCGATAAATATGGCTCAGTTTTCCAAAAGAAAGTTGACGATAGTAATTTTGAAAGAAAATACTTACTCAAAAGACAGTTCAATCAAAAAAGCGAGGTTGTTTTAGGAGGCATCAACAAAAATACGTTCCGTAATATCTTTTCTGTGTATTGCGGTGTGCTGATGTCTGATACTGATATGCTTCAGTTCAAGGAATAGCTAATTGATACTTTGGCTCCCGAAAATCAAATTTGCTACTCTTTGATGGTGTCTTAACTCTTTCGAACATATCTTAGCCCCGACGAAGCTGATATTTTAAAGAACAAAGTCAAAGAATTCGTGAAGTTGAAAGAGATGCTGATTTTAGTAGTGAGTATGCAAAAGAAGAAGCTAAAACTTTAAGAGCTAAAGCTATACGAATACAAGAGTCTGATCGAATTAAATATGAGATTGATGAGTCAAGGCAAATAGATTATTCGTTACTGCAAGGACAGCGCTTCTTAGCTGAATAGAATTTACTATGCAGAGCTAAACCACGCATTCAACTTACCCTTCCATTTCCAAACCACTTCTCTGCCAGTTTAGGCTACCAACTAGGGAGAAATCAGGCAAATAAGCTACTTTAGATTGTCTCCTTTGCCCCCATTCAAACTGCATATCATCAAGTCGTCGCTGTATAATGCCTAGATGAACATTTTGCCAACCTAGAACTCCAAATACAAAATATTTGTGCTGAGTGCCCAGGAATATAACTAGATTAGAGAGGCGAATAACCTGGATTTGTTTATGTATATCCGTCTTTTCCTGAAGAATGTCAAAAGCCACAACGTAGCAGTTTGGAAATACGTCTGGCTGCCGGAAATGACCGATAAAGGCGCATGGAATCTGAGGTAATTCAGAAATTTCTTAAACAAAGATTTCTATACACATGATACAATCAACATCAGCTATCGCCAATTCTTACCTGGAGCACTGATAATTTAGCCCTAGCATCGGGATTTAGTGATAACTCCTCCTTTTATTGTAGGAGTGATGAGTATGAATCTCTAACAGGTGTCAGAAGGCTCACCACTCTATGCTCGTATGATCTAAGTCAACGCCCTTAGAACCTTGGAGATTGAGAAATGATTTTACCTAAATATTAAGTAAATATAAGATCATAGAAAACAAATCATAAATCGGCTCTTATTTTTTGATACCTGTTTGAAACGATTTTCGGCAATGATTAGTGCCTTTTGTTAGCCTGTACCCTTTCAGATTTGAGGGCGGGGATTTCCTTTTTGTTCGATTTTATGGGCGGTAGACTTAATTGAAGATCATAGGGACTTTTCCTCTTTGCTTAGAAAGTACTTTTGTTTCTCTCAAGAGATTTAAACCTGAGGGGAGAGTAATTGGGCTTGGGCAGCTTTTCAGTGAGATAATTAATATTTTTGCTGATTTTGATCGTTTTTAGAAGAATGGATTTTTACTAAATTTATAGCTACCTGTTCTTTTTAAGTTTGTTTTTGACGGAAGGCAGCTACAAGATCTAATGGCAGGTTATTCTTTCTTTCGGATTTACTCTAATCAGACATTTGAGAAGTTGGGACAGATCTTCGGAGTACTGTTTGTTGATACGAGAATAATAGCCTCTTGTGACTTTTTTGTAAAGGCCTTCCATGTCTCTGGCTCGAAAAGGAGGCTTTAGGTTGATGAATTAATACAGCACACATCCTAAAGACCATATGTCTGACTTGGCATCATATGGCTCATCGTGCCAAACTTATGGGCTTGCGTAGTAAGGTGTCCCAGTTTGGGTCTCGCACATTGCTTATTTTCTCACCACCTTCGATACATTCATGTCTCCTAGCTTTGCGATTCCATTTTTAGTCAAAAAAACGTTAGCACTCTACTTTTCATTTCAATTACTTTGATGTCGCGATGTAATATCTTGAGATCATGCAAAGCGGCCAATCCTTTCACGATCTGCATAAAGATATCCCAGATTTACTATTCCTTGAACTGATTGCCTTTTTTCTTATATTAGAAAATCTTCTGCAGTAGATCTCCTCCGTCAGCATACTCCATCACAATGCTAGATAGACAAACTACTACCATAGAGATTTGGTTGGCGGATCGTAGAAGGCCTCTTTGTAGCCGATAATGTTAGGATGACGGATAGAAGCGAGAATGCGTACTTAATTGACGGCGTTATGGATTTCTCTATTGGAGAGATTGACGAGTTTGACTTTTTTAAGCGCATATATGGAATCATCGACGTTCCTTTTGACTTTATAGACACTTGAGTATGCGCCTTCTCCTAGCTTTGATATTATCTAGAAGTCGTTCATCGACATCTACTAAATTGATTGTAATAATTATTGCTCATATTGAACCATTGCATAGTTTTAATTAGCTTCTGCCTTCTCAACAATACACGACCAACTCATATAGACTTACATGCCTTTTTAACCATACAAGCTTATAAAATACGCTTTTTTTAGTCAAAGTAATTTTGACTGAAATATTTAGGATTCTTTTATATCATTCTTCAAAATAAGTGGAGAAAAAAGAAGTAAATTTTTCATTAGGAGCAGAATCCGATTAATAAAGTGTTTTTTCTTAATTAATAATCATATTTTTGGGCCAAATCACTGTGATTCCTGAGTTGCTAAGTTATTTGATTCTAGATATTAAATGCTAATTTCTTAGTTCTCTTGCCCAAATTTGATTTTTACTATCAAGAGATTTTATATAATATTTAGGAGCGAAGATTGATTGCCTTTACATGTAAAAACAAAACAAGCTAACAAAATCTCGGTTTTTTGAACTTTCTGGCCTGATCTTTGGCACCATATCCCTTCAAAGGCATTATAAAAGTAGGAGCACATTCTAAAATTTCAATAAAAGTGGTAATCATGCTTTTAAATTTAATGAGAAGACAAAAATGAGTGAAAATAGGGTTTTAAAATAGTTAAAAACTTTAGAAAATCATGATAAAGTTGGTTAAATAACTGATTTTAATTTAATATTAGTTGCAGATGTTGATAATAAAGTCAACTTGGCAACATTTGTCCCAATATTTGTGCAGAATATATATTAAGTGGGCTTTGAGGCTGTAAATTTATGTCTAACTTATATCCTCAATTATAATATAGCAAGTCTTTATGATTGTATATGCCAGTTGGATTATTCCAGGAATATTGGATTAAACTGATGCCGTTTTTGAGCGAGTTGGACTTAGAGCCAACTATTTTAGAATTTATCCAAAAAAACTAAAAGAAATTAGAGTTTTTCATCTACAATACTTAGTAACACTTCTTATATAATTTTCTAAAGCACAACAGTCTCAATAGCTTTCCTGCTTTATATTTAAAAGAGTTATAACAAAAAATTTATACATCCCTATGTCCCCAATTCCCAAAATTATTACTAGCTTGTATACAATTATCTAATTAATCGATTTTGTATTACAAACTCAGATCAGCAAAAAAAAATGAAAATCGTCAAATTCCCATGTCCTGGTCTCCTTGCCCGAACTTGGCTCGAATTGGACAGAACAACAAAAAATAAGACACTCTTCATTAAGGAAAGGCAAAGGCCTCTCTTGAGCGAGCAAGATGGTCGGAATGGAGTGATTTCATAGGAGTTGATCAAAATCATTTTTGTAATTTGAGAATCGAACTGCATGAAAATTGGGCAGATTAAGAAGTAAATAAGAGGAGGAAATCTTAAAAAAGAGAGAGTAAATGCCGCGGTATTGAAATGATGAGTGTTAAGATGGATGGGGGAGGAGAAGATGGTTAGTGAGCTAAGTTGATATAGGGGCTATATAAATCGAGCAACAAAAATTAAGGACTTAATAATAAATTAAACAAGCTCGGAGATGAGCCAAAGCTAGCAACCTTCCTAAATACCTCAATCTAGCCAAATTAAATAGCCCAATATTGTTTCGGAAAGTTCGGCCGATACTTTTAAGGTAGAACTCATCGCTCAACAGGCTGTTTTTTTAACCAAATTACTTCCTCCTGGTTATTCCTTTCAGATTTAACCCAAACCTCTCAAACGTGCAGCGAGCGCCACCAAAAATCTTAAAGAATAACCTAAACCACCGCTTGAAGTCAAGAAAAAACCTACTAAAGTATCATTAGTTTTACTTAGGAAGAACCAAAGGTCTTGAATCCGCCAAAAGCTGTTAACAGTCGTGTTCAAAAACCGATTAGCAATCGAATTACTGAAGAAAATGAAAATGCAGTTTATGAGAAGTATAGTACCCAAAAAGATTACCGCAGGAATAGCTTTGAAAATCTAAGCGAAACTCTCAAACCTTGTGTCCGAATCTTAAACCTCCTCAAGAATAGCAAAACTTCCTGGCCTTTTAGAGAGCCAGTAGACCCGATTGCTTTGGGAATACCTCACTATACATAAATAGTCAAATAGCCAATGGACCTCTCCACGATTGAAAACAATTTGAGGACAAACCAATACATTACACCCACTCAGTTTCACGCTGACGTAGCGAAGATAATTACGAACAGTTATACCTTTAATGCAACTAATATCGAATTCACTCGAGTAACTGCCTAGTTTGAGGGTTATTATCGCAAAATTACTTCCTAACCGACAGCAGACCTTCCTAAATCATACAGTCAACAAGAAATTGCTGTTGATGTGCACCCTTCCAAAATAACCAGTCTTGAAGCTAAAAAGTCAAAGAAACAGACCAAAGAAGCAGATTATAATTAGACCCAAGCTCAGGCGATTACTATGGCTGAGAAAAAGGAGCTAGGGCTGAACATCAAGAAACTACCCAAGTAATGCATGAAAGGCGTTCTGGATATCGTCAATGAAGGAAAGGTAAAAATAAAAGGTGAATTCGACCTGAAAGAACTGGATCCTCAGATTATCAGAAAACTGCAAGTATATGTAAAGGAAAAACTGTCTGGCTAGAATAAGGCAAAAGGAAACTTAAAAGAGAAGCCTAATGAGCATTAAGAAGAATCTTCTTTCGAAGTTGGAGAATAAGATTAAAGCTGATATTTAGTTTTAGTTATCATAGAGACCGTTCTTATTGACTCACCTCAGGTCAGCCACCTGAAAAAGCTGCTTAACAAAAATTAGATTAAAAAAAGTAAAGTTTTTGAAGAAAAGGTTAAAAAATCATTGGTAATCCGAATGAAACGTGCCACGTAGACCTTTCTCTAATTTATAATAAGCTTCTTCTCCTCTTTTTTAGAATTAGATTATGTTATCCATTTGTTCCTCTGCCCAGTTGACTTTCTACCTATCGTGAGAAGAAGGCGAAGTCATGCGTTTCCACCTTGAGCCTTAGACATTGTTCTATTTGAGACGATGTGTGTAGGGCTACCTCATTTGCTTATGCCTGTGGAATTCGTTGTTGCTGAGACCTGAATTAGTGGTTTTCTCATAGTATTTCTCATCTTCTTCTGTGAGTTTGGATCTTTTCGTGCGGATCAACTCTTCAAATAACTGTTTTATTTTGTTGCTGTATTTCTGCAGCTTTGTTTCCAAGATGTTAATTTAATCCTTGAACTCGTTTTAAGTTTTATTTTTTTCCGACTTCAACTCGTTTAATCTTCGTGTTAAATACTAATCACTCTTTTTCAGGTGCTAATTTTACTACTTTAGCCTCTAATTCTCCAATTTTAATAGCTAGATTTCGTCTCTGTATTCATTCAAAATGTTTTTATTTTCGCGACTGCCCCCCATCTGTTAAGTGTTGTACAGGTAATTCAATACCAATTGGTCTTTCTTTTTACAGCTTCTCCCTATTTTGGAACTTTCCCGAAAAAACTATTTTTAGTTGAACCCTTATTCTGCTTTGCTATTCCTTGTTTGTATCGCTAATTTGGTCTTTTTGTGGTGTGGGTTTAGATCTATTGAGACTTCAGGCAAGGATTTTTTGGGATGCTTTAAATTGAGACTAGCTTTGATGGCCTAATGGCTATTTCTCTTGCGATTATGCCTGTTAGCGCTTGAATTGAGTAAGCTTTAATTCATAGTATAACTGATAAAAAGTGATATTAATCGAACATTTCCGTAGTTGAGATTATATGATTAATAAACGCCTAATTATTGTTATTCTGTTTCAATCTTTGTTTAGTTGGATGAATAGTGGGCAAAGAGCAATTTATTGATAATCATTCATAATATTCTTGCAACTCTTTTTTGAAGCGGTCTTTTAAGGTTTAAAGCGTCAATTTTTCTTCATCCACTTCGAAATCCATCACTATTGGCTCACCCATAAATTATAACTACTTTCTTCGGCAGCCTGCGAAAAATTCATGAGACAAAATCTCATCGACAGTGGGCCTCATACGAGGGTCGAACTTCATTGTCCTCTGAAGGATCTATATAACTTATTTGGGCATGTGAGGAAACAATTCTTTGAAAGTTTTCTTTGGCTGGATTTAGATGCTTAAGAGATGCTTTTTTGCGTTTTCATCGGAAATAAATCCCATTTCTTCTTCTGTTGGCTTTCCTAATGTTGATAGGATCATGGCTAGCTGATCTTTTGGTTCTTGAGGATAGCCATCTAATTAGTAAGATTTTTACTGCTGTTGATTACCTAGAGGGTGTCGGGTGACACTGGATAGCAATAATTTCCAGGGAAAAGGGGGAACCTTTTAGTAGGGCCTTAGCAAACTGATTTTTGCATTTTAATAAGTTCTCCGAAAATGCAGCCCACTGACCAAACATCTATCGGTTTGCTGTACTCTCTTTCTAGCAGTATAACCTCAGGGGCTCGGTACCATCTCGTAGTCACTCTTAGAGTCAATTTGCCTAGAGGGTTATTCATGCTCTCGATTCGTTTTATTTTGGACTCACTGGAGATAGTTTCTTACTGTTTGGGCATGGTTTTGGTATTCTGCCTCGCAAGTCCTTTCTTTCTTGATTTCCCTTCCTATACGGCTTTCTCTTTTTCAATCAACTTTTCTTTATTTTCAATTTTTTATAACTTGGGGTTGCTGCTAGCTGGTGTGAACTTTATTTTTTACTAGCCTTAGGAATCACTTTATTTCTCTATTTCACGCGCGCTTTCTTAAATAATACGAGAAAGGCCAAAATCGCAAATTTTTACAACAATTCCTTCCCCATTAAGTAAGACATTCGCAGGTTTGAGGTCTCGGTGAACAACGTTGACCGAATGTAGATACTTGAGTCTTCATCGATAGAAAGTTACCCACAGAGTATTTGGTAGAGAATGAAGCGGACATCATCCAACTCGAAGAAGATGTCATCGCTTTTGAGTACTTTTTGCAGGTCGCTGTCACAATACTAGGTGATGAGGTATACTTGATCGAAATGGTCGAGAGTTTGTTTTTTGGGAATTTTGACATCAATCATGTGTACGATGTTGGGATGCCTGCAGTTTTTAAGCAGCACTATTTCGCGTAAGATTCTGCGAGTTTCAGGCAAATTTTGAAACAAATTCATGATCTTTTTGATTGCGACGTAGCTGCTATCACTTCTACGAATAGCTTTAGCCACATAACCATATGAACCTTTGCCGATCATCTTTTTGACCTTGTAAGTGCCTTCAAAATCCTCAGGAGGGAAAATTTCATCCAAGTAGTTCTTAATCGGCTTGCCTTTCACGCCTTTCTCTTAGAGCCCACTTTCCATTTCCAAAATATAACAATAATTGCCTCTAGTTTAATTAAATAAGTTATTGCAACAAATTAAGCAATAAAATCATTCACTAATATTTTTGAGAGTCCCCTACTCCAGGAAACTACAACTCGCCCTTGTGTGGTTCCATTGCTCGGCCAGCACACATTTCTAAGAATGCACTGAATCTTGCCCATCTTCCAAAAGCTTCATTGATACTTTGAAGGATTTATATGACTTTATTTGCTGCCAGCAGGATTCGTCCTTATTGAGCCACTTGCTGCTCGGCTTCATTAGAGTCGAAAAGTTTTATTCCCCTCCTGACTAGATTTATTCTTTGAAGTTAACTTTCTTATGTTTAGATCTCTATGCGGTGGGCTATTTCTAAATATTGAGAGTATCTGTTTGTAAGGGTATAATGATGGGATTGAAGTACGAAGTGGGCAATTAGTCTTCTTCTTTGCATTTAGCTAGTTTAGAGAAACTTGGAATGGAGAAATCACTGAGCAATCTTTTCTTTTTTTATGGTTTGCGGTGGATGTATTTGAGGAGTTATTCCCTGTCCCTTCTAAAGTATTGGTTGGAGAAAGAGGGCTTCTCATGGTTTTTGAGTTTGCTGAAATTGTACATGTTGAGCTAAATGTTAACGCTTATACCTGGCGGATGAAGCTTTCGTACTTGCGGTGCCGGAAATGATGGGGGAGCACCTGGCTCACAAAAGATTTGGTGTCCTTTATGGTAAAACTGTTTCCGTCGGTATTCCAAGCAATGATCTATGCGTTTTACGGCAGCTGCGTTAAGGCTTTATTACAGCAAGTATGGAGTAGGTTTTAAGGACGAAGGTGGCGATGGGCTGATAAATATCAGAAGAAGACTGCTATACGATAATATTTTTCATGATGAAAGAGAAGCAATAGTAGTAGTATTTTATAAAAATTATAACTTGATTATTAACATTTCGCACTTTCCTCTCGCCTGAAACGTTAAACAGTCTGACAACATTTTTCACGCCAAAATACCGTGGCTTTAACTCATCGCAGGTTTAGTAATCGTCGTTCGGTCATGATTGAGTGCCAAAAGCATGGAGCCGTGGTTTTAGATGAAAAGAAAATCATTATGGAATTAATCACATCTTTTTTTGTGATTAGGCTTGAGATAGATGTACTGCAAGAGGATTGTTGTTGCAGATTTTTAGATATAAAATAATATGAAAAGTTACGAATATAATTTATGTACATCAATAAGCCAATGATTAAGGTGGAGAGGGTGGGTAGGCAGAGTCGCCCGCTCACTGAGATGTCCTTGTCGTAAAAAAAAAAAACGCTAATTCAGGCCAGTATCTGCTGGACATTATTCGCGAACTATAAGATATCGAATCCAATTGGGCCAAGTTGCTCAAAAACAGCGACGAGGAAATCGAAAGAGTCAAAAAACAAAAGATAAATGTTGAAGACGATGAAGCTTTTATCAGGTGTGTTGCACTTCTTGATTAGGAGTATGAAACCTAAGAACAAAAATTTTCGAAACTGAGGAGGAAAATCAAGGTTGCGCTCCAATCGGTCGAAGAACACATTTAGATTTGCGAGAATGAAAAAAAATAGAGGGCTGAGGGTATTTAAAAGCTCAAAGCTGAGATTTAATAACTTTAAAGTGAAGAGACGACATTTGGCAAGAAGGTGAAGCGAAAAAACTAAATCCGTTAGAAGATAGAAGAGTACAAGCGAGAAATTTAAGCGTCATCAGTTCGTCTACAAGCAGCCAAATAGAAAAGTTATGAACAGAAAAACCTCTACCTATAAACTCAGGAGGTTTAGTTCAAATTGGGGGACTCTTTGCAAAAAATTGATGATGACGAAAAAATTTACTATTAGTTTAGGAACAGGGAAGAGAAATACCGACAGCTTTCGAGGATTGTCGAAAAATTGCATAGCAAGACTGAGGGAGGCAACCAGGATGTTTAATCTTATCTGAAGAATAAAATCAGCGCAATGGCCCATTTGAGGACATCGATTCTGACTTTGTAGTAGAAATTGCAACAATACAACACAAGTATTGAGTAGCAGCAGTTTGTGATTGAAGGCCTAAAGAGACGAGGTCAGTAAGAACAAGAAGTAGACGACTAAGTCTATAAAAAATACCAGAACAAGTACGAAAAACTGTACTTTTCAAAAAACAACGACATCAAAAATTGGAAAAACTACAAATCCTATCTTCAGGAACTACTTAAAAGAGACAGGGTTTAGCCTCATGCAAGGCAGCAGTCTTAAACCAGACATCCTCGCGAAACTTTCTCTTATTATTAACCTGATGCTACTTTCAACATCCAAAGGCAGCACAGTTCTTTATCTAAAACCCCTTTGACTAAAAGTAACTATGTAAGAAAGCACTCCAACCTTAGAACAGACCCAGATCTTCACCTGATTGAGTAGGAGGAAGATGATCCAAGAGTGAACGATAACTTTAGATAGTCCAGAAATGTGACCAATCAAAATAGTCCGATTCACCGCTTCAACCGATAGCTGCCAAACTAAATACCCTATGATTCGATCAAGTTGCCGCGACTGGGGAAAGCAAAGGGGAAAGGCACACTGGAGTCAGGAAAGATAAAATAAAACATAAAAAAGATGATGAACGAATCCGACGTATCTCTGGAGTCAGTGAACAGCGAGGACGCAGTGAGTGGAGAATTCATCGAAGTATAGTTCCATAAAAAATGATCACTTCTTTTGATTTCATTCATCTAAAATACATCTTCTCTCCAACTCTAACCAAATCCAACAAAATGGGGCACTTTAACAATTGTTATCATTCTCTCCGGATTACTTTATTTGTGCATACATTAACGGAAGTAGCATTGATTTAGGTTGTGATTCTGAAGAGTCTGAGGTATGCCGCGTGCTTGTGTTTGTTTGAGACTAAAATATAAAAGAATTTCTTGTATTTATAATTATCTTATTTATTTTAATTGATTTATAATGAGTTGTTCCATGCAATAAGAAAGCTAACCATACTGCCGTCTCTCTCACTCTTCCGGTTCTCTCTCCATCACCACGCTTTGCAACCTCATCGACACCATCGAATTCGAAGTAACGCACAGTATATTCAGAAGAAAGTCAAGCCCAAATGCACCATAAGTCACAGTGAGCGCGAATCCATATCCAGCACATATTCAAAGTAATCCAAAGAGAAGTCCAAATTATGGACTCACGATTAGACTGAGTTATTCATGCTGCTGCTCAAAAAGTACGGCACTGATTTTCATATCCTTAGCAACTTTTTTCCCAAAAAAACTAAGAACCAGCTCAAGGTATGACTGCTATTACCTAGAATCGGTACAAGCAATACTTTAGCTCCGAAAAAAAACGAGAAAAGGAGGAAGTCAGCAAACTCAAGGCCCTCACCATGCTCTTTAGGGAGGTCGAGGAAAAGTATGAGAACGACGAGTCAGTCAGTAAACATGACTGAGGGCATCCAAACAACCTCCCTTCTCATTTCTTTATATACTTAATATCATCGCCAACCAAAAAGATCAGCTGATTCTTATTTGTTATTATGAGAGCTTAGATAGATGTGTGGAGGAATTATAAAGAAAAGAGAATAATTTCGAAACAAGACCATAGTTATGACCCAGTTTGGATGCTGGCCAGAAAGTTGCTATTAATGGTAGAACCTAAAATCTAAGGTTTTATCTGCATAATCCTTACAATTTACTTGCCCAACGCTACCGGTAGTACAATCATGTCGATTATCTTAGAAAGCATATGAAAATCTGTCAACTCAAGAAGATCTCACGGAATACCACACGATTTATTGAGGCGAGCTACCAAATAAATGCAAAGTCCATAAAGAGTTCACCACTCTGAAACATCTGAAGGGGCATCATCGAATTGATACTGAAGAAATACATACGATTTGAGAGACAAACCAAAATTAAAGCAGGCTTCGAAAAGAATATACAGCTGTTTGGTTAGATGGATTTGGCTTTTTGAGGGTCGTCAGGTGGTATTTGCACCTCGAGCAAGCTAGTTGTCGATATGTATAATGATAATACATATACTTACCATATAAGTGCTCCAAAATAATAATTTGATAACTTTATAGTTGTTAAGTTGTTGTCCAGAACTGCATCTCGTAAAGGGCAGTTGACATCTGCAAGGACAGGCTAACCAATCTAAAGGTGACATCCTGAGAAAGTTTTAAGTAGGACCCTCAAATTCTTTATTTTATTTTACTTTCAAATTTCAAAATCCATTAAATAAGAAATTCCAACAACAAAAAACAAAACAAACAAAAGATAGGCCACTTTCATCTGAGGGTGCTTTAAATGATTTTTTTTAAGGTCTTATAATCTATCTATGATTGCTCCAATATGCATATTGAATCAGTTTCCTGCGAGTGCACGCGTCTCTCATATAAAACTGTCTATTTCCATCTAGGACTGCCACTCCATCTTTTCCAAACAGTTTAAAGACTCTGAAATGCTTCTTGCTTTTATTAAGTTGTGCAAAGCTGCATAATAACTTTCAAAGTGAATATCTAGACTAAATGGAGCTAATGATGGATTTGATAAAATGTTGAAAATTATTGTATTGTACTGTATTGAATTTGATTGATGGAGACAAAAAGGTAAATCCAATCACTATTCAAGTTGTAGGAGTAATAAGTTCCGCACGGTGGATATAAATGTCATTTGTTACTAAAATTATTTTCTTCTCCATAATTCAACTAGTCGCAACGTAAACCACGGGGAATTGAATATCTGCTTTGGCTAAAACTTACTTCATCTCTAACTCCTCCTCCTTATCTCAGAATCAATTATTAAATAATTCACACAGTATTCAGGTATGTTGTTGATCATTTGCACGCAGTTAAATAGATGCAGAAAAGTCAAAACTAACAGTTTGAAACTCGCGTCAAAAGCAGTTAAATGACTCTTTGTTTTAAAAACTAGATTGCTTAAGAAATGTGTTGAAGGAAGATTAAGTCTAAAATGAATAACAATTATCTATTTGAGAACTATGGTTGAAAATACAATAATAAATCGTCCTCTAATAACTCATTTAGCATATCACCGATATCCCAATAAATCACATTATGTTGGAATGAGGTCTGTAGGCGATCTAGACCCAGTTTGTGGTTTTTACGAAGTAAACCATGGATACTAGAACATTATTATTTAGAAAAGTAACTAATAGCTTGCCAGAGATAACTGCAACAAAGCTGATTGATAATGTTCTTGGATTTTTCACTTATTTCTAGCTAATCTTTAGCAACTTGGAATGGAATTCCGAAATTATTTTATATAATACAACAAAGCTAAGCTTCATACAATTCTAAATTTTTATTT
>Ga0316217_10001649_pt1 | contig 28419 bp, 22 predicted proteins | sample 1anoAmetaG_FD_203633 | JGI IMG/M metagenome (GOLD analysis project Ga0316217, IMG submission 203633) | Freshwater microbial communities from Trout Bog Lake, Wisconsin, USA - 1anoA | ecosystem: Environmental > Aquatic > Freshwater > Lake > Hypolimnion/Profundal zone | place: USA: Wisconsin... | reverse complement strand
AGGCTTATGTAATCCGTGACCCGACTCCCATCCGTGAGCCTCGCCAACGTCCGTGCCATGGTCGCCTCTTCCTGTAACTATAAGCAGAAAGAGGGCTCAGTCAAGGGCTAACCGAACAGTATTGGGGTTAGAGTCGCTTCCATTGCCCGGAGGGCCTATGCAACGAAGAGAGATGCTCGGAAACCTCGCGGCCGGGACCGTGGCGCTCGGCCTGGCCGGGACCCTGGGCCAGGCCCAGGGCGCCCCCGGCGCCCCGGCCCCCTCCGCCGGCGACGCCCTCGCCGACTACCCGGCCAAGGCCTTCCCCCTGGAGGCGGGGCTGCCCGGACTGTCCAAGGAGCTGCTGGGCGAGCACCTGGCCCTCTACAAGGGCTACGTCGCCCGCAGCAATGCCCTGCTCAGGGATCTCCTGGCCGCCGAGCGGGAGGCCAGATCCACCCCGTCCATCCAGGAACTGCGGCGCCGGCTGGGCTTCGAGTTCAGCGGCATGCGCCTGCACGAGCTCTACTTCGCCGCCCTGCGCGGCAAGGCCGCCACGCCCTCCCCCGGCCACCCGCTGCACGAGGCCATCGCCGCCGGCTGGGGCTCCTTCGAGGCCTGGTGGGCCGCCTTCAAGACCACCTGCACCATGACCGGCATCGGCTGGGGCGCCCTGGTCAAGGACCCCCTCACCGGCCGGCTGATGAACGCGTGGTTCCAGGACCACGAGAACGCCATCCCCGTGGGGACCGTCCCGATCCTGGTGGTGGACGTCTGGGAGCACGCCTACGTGAAGGATTACGGCGCCACCGCCCGGGCCAGGTACGTCGACGCCATCCGCCCGCTCATCGACTGGAGCGTCGTGGAAAAGCGCTACTAGGCGCGGTCCGGTGGTGAAGGTCGAACGGATCGGACCGATCCTCCAGCCGGACCCTGCCCGGGTGATGGCCAGGCCCTTCGGCCCCTTCAACGAGGCCCGGGCCACCCGGATCCTGGCCCGGGTGCTTTCCCTCACCGACGCCCAGGCGGCCGACTGCCTGGCCCAGGTGCGGGAGCTGTTCCAGGGCCGGCACCACCAGCTGGAGCAGGCCTTCCTGCGCCGGTTCGAGGACCTGCGGCGCCACCTGTTCATCGACGACCCGCTCACGGAGCCGCGCAGGCTGCTCATCGGCGCCTACTTCACCCAGGAGTACTCGGTGGAATCGGCGGCCCTGTTCAACCCGTCCATGGTCTGGCACCCGGACCAGGCCGGGGTCCCGCCCGGCGCCCGGCGCTTCATCCTCAGCCTGCGCTCCATCGGCGAAGGGCACCTGTCCTCCATCACCTTCCGTTCCGGGATCATCGGCCCGGACCGGCAGATCCGGCTGGACCCGGTCTCGCCCTTCGTCACCGCCCCCAGGGTGCTGGAGGACCCGTTCTACCACAAGCCCCTGTTCGAGCGGAAGCTGCGTGAAATGGGCCACTGCGACGGGTTCGCCGCGGAGGTGCTGGCCGGGCTGGGGGACCTGTTCACCATGACCGAACTGCGCGAGGCGGTCCGGACCATCCGCGGCGCCTACCGGGGCCGGCGCAACCCCGAGCCGGACCTGGAGCGGCACGCCATCATCGTCCTGGCCGAGTCCAACTACGAGGTGTTCTTCGACCCCGCCTCGCCCCTCTCCGAGCGAATCATCTTCCCCCACTCCCCCACCGAGATCAACGGCATCGAGGACGCGCGCTGGGTGGAGATGGACGACGGCGACGGCACCCAGTACACGGCCACCTACACCGCCTACGACGGCCGGGTGACCCTGCCGCAGCTGATCACCACCTGCGATTTCCTCAGCTTCAAGATCACCACCCTCAACGGCCCGCAGGTCCAGGACAAGGGCATGGCCCTGTTCCCCCGCCGGATCAACGGGCACTTCGCCATGCTCTCCCGGCAGGACGGGGAGAACATCTACCTGATGCTGTCGGACGCCCTGGCCTTCTGGTACACCCGCGAGCTGGTCATCAAGCCGCGCTACCCCTGGGAATTCGTGCAGCTGGGCAACTGCGGCTCGCCCATCGAGACCCCGGAAGGCTGGCTGGTGCTCAGCCACGGGGTCGGCGCCATGCGCCGCTACACCCTGGGCGCCTTCCTGCTGGCCCTGGACGATCCCACCCGGCTCATCGGCCGGCTGCGCGAGCCGCTGCTGGCCCCGGACCCGGCCGAACGCGAGGGCTACGTGCCCAACGTGCTCTACAGTTGCGGCAGCCAGGTGCACGGCGAGCACCTGATCATCCCGTACGCCATGAGCGACTGGGCCAGCGGATTCGCCTCGGTGCGCCTGGACGAGCTGCTGGATGAGCTCAAGGCCGGGATGGCGGGCGGGTGATGGGCGCTGCGACGTCGCAAAAACAGCATCATGATGTCACGGTTGCAACGTTGGTTTCGGCAGCGAGTGGTTTTCCCAAGCGCCCCGGCCGGAATCGGGGACCCGGACCTCAGCTTCAGGGTATGACCTCCGGCCGGAAGAAGGGGCCGTTGGTCTTGGTCTTTTCGTCCTTGATGGTCCAGGGCAGGAACTCGCTGATCCGGGTCCCGGGGTGGCTCCGGTCGAAGGCCTTGGCCGCCGCCGTGGCCGTGGCCAGGTCGGCCGCCGCCGCGTCATTGGCCCGCTTGGCCAGGTCGAGGGCCTGCTGGGCTCTGTTCCTGTCCGCGGCTGGGCTGGTGACCTTGAAGCCCGACCTGATCCGCTCTTTCTCCTTCAACTCGGTTTCAGCCAGCTTGGCCCGCTCCACCGCCCCGAGGAAGGCGATCCGGGCCAGGAACGCGTCCCGGCGCGGATCGGTCGGCCTCATGGCGCCCAGCTCCGCGTCCAGCTCCAGGCTCTGGTAGCGGGCCTGCAGGGCCTGGCTGCGGGAATCGGTGATCTTCATGTCCCAGCTGGCGTCCATGCCGGCCGGTCCGGTCAGGTTGCCGGCCCGGTCCTTGTTCAGGAGGTACTGGTAGCCGGCCTTGACGGCCTCATCGCCCGCCTTGGCCAGGGCCAGGGCCTTCTGGTCCCGGGCCACCACCGCGGCCAGGGCCGCCGCCCGGGTCTGCAGAGGACGCGAGGTCCGGTCGGCCTGGGCGGCCAGGGACGCGGCATGGGCCGTGACCCTCGCCTTCTGCAGCGCCGCTTCCGCAGCCTGACGCTTCTTTTCGATTCCGGCCCGGTGCCTCACCCACACCTCGTTCAGCTTGTCGTCCTGAAGCTTCTCCTCCTTGGGCTTGGGCGGAGGCGGCGGTCCCCCTGAGGTCTTGGCGGGGGCCGCGACCGGCGGCCAGAGCTTGACATCCGCCTGCCTCCAGGCCTGGGGCAGCACCCTGGGCACCCCTTCCTCCTGGGTGATCTGCAGCACCGCGTTGCCGCAGGTCACCACCACGTCGTCGTCGGGAGTCAAGGCGATGCCCTGCATGGGCAGGAGCGGCTGGTCGAGCCCGTGGCCGATGGGGCCGAGGTAGGGATAGGCGCCGGCCACGCGGCTGAGTTCGGTCAGGGCTTCATTGACCTTCCAGACCGTGGCGTTGGCCGAATCGGCCAGGTAGACGTTGTTGCGGCTGTCGGTGGCGATGGCGGTGATCTGCGGCTCGACGGCGGTGGCGTATGGCCTGCCGCCCACCTGCTGGGTGCCGGTGTCCACCTGCAGGGGCGGCTGCGCGGCCTCCATCCGCCACGGGGCGCTGGTCCGGGGTTCGTCGCAGCCGTAGCGCCGGAGCTGGAGGGCGCCGGGAAGGGCGGGATCGGGCGGCAGCACCACCACGATCCGGTTGTTCCGGTCGGCGCAGAAGGCCTGGAGCGGGGTCCTGGCCACCACCACCTCGATGGTGCTGGGCAGGCGCTTGGCCTTGACGGCATAGTTGCCGCCGCCCGCGGGCGTGGCGAAACCGAAGGCATATTGGAGCTTGAAGGGGAAGCTGGCCGGGAAGACACAGACCTTGTCGCTTTCCAGCGCTTCCGTGAGGGTGGTCACCCCCTTGATGTCCGGGCGCCGCGGATCAGGCTTGCCGCGGAAATCCACCAGCCGCAGCCTGTTGAGTCCGGGCTCCGTGACCATGACGCGTCCGCCGAAATCGACCCCGAGGTAGGCCAGGGCGCCGAACTTGGCGTTCTCGACATTTTCGTCATCGTCGCTGCTCTTCTTTTCCGGGTCCTTGGTGCTTCCGGACGCTACCGTCACCGCGCCGGAAGGGTCGATCCTGCGCACGCACCGGTTCAGCCCGTCCGCCACGAAGACCGCGCCGGAAGCGTCCACGCCGATGCCGGCGGGGGCGTTGAACCCCGCGGCGGCGCCCTGGCCGTCGGCGCGTCCGCGGCTGGAGGTGTTCTCGTTGATGCCGCCCAGGGTCGTCACCTCACCGGTCTGGGCGAGCACCCGGATCACCGGCGCCTGGCCGTTTCCGGCCTGGTCCTGGATGTAGAGGGTCCCGTGTCCGTCGGGGCACAGCTGGCGGGGCGTGGCGAACTTCGAATCGGCCTGGGGACCGTCCATGAACCCGGCATTGTTGGCCACTTTTTCGATGATCACCGGGCGCCCGGCGCTCTTGACGTGCAGGTTCTGGCCCAGGTCCACCGGGACCCGCCAGAGGGTGTCGTTGCCGGGGTCGGTGATCAGCAGATAGGCCGGGTCCCGGGCATCCATGGCCAGTTCGGTGGGGTTCATGAAGCACGCCACCGCCGGCGCCGCCCCGCCCGCGGCCGGGGGGGCCGGGGCGGCGGTGGTCCCGGGCGCGACCCGCAGACCCGCCGACTTGCCCGACCTGCCGGGAGTGCCGGCGAAGATTTCCGCCGCGCCGTAGACCGGCACCATGCCATCGGCGAGCGGCCCGTTGCTGATCGGCAGCACCCGCACCACATGTTCCGAAGGACTGGCGATGAACACATTGCCGGCCCGGTCCATGGCGAGGCCCCGGACTTCCAGGCCGGCGGCGGCAGGGATGGGGGTGACGGTGGCCAGGTCCTTGGAGAACAGGTTGATGGTGTGGCTCCCCGGGTCCGCCAGGGCCACGAACCCGGAGGCGTGCACCGCCATGGGCTCGTCTCCCGCCTTGATGTGGTACAGGTTGCCGCCGATGGTCTCCACCGCCCCCGGGGTCGCCAGGTCCAGGGGGACCCTGCGCACCAGGTGGTTGCCGGTGTCGGCGATGACCAGGGAGGCCGGAGCGGTGGGATCGATCGCCAGCGCCATGGGCTGGCGGAACCGGGCCTCGGTCAGCCGGCCGCCTTCCGCGGCGCCGGCCTGGCCCTGGGCGCCGGCGAACAGCGCCGGCGCGGCGAAGTGGGCGCCGATGGCCGGCGCGCCCCCGCCCAGGTGCCGGATCACCTTCACCACGTGGTTCTTGGACTCGGAATAGAACACATTGCCCTGATCGTCCACGGCGATCCCGTCGGCCTCCACGTCCTCGGCCAGCGACTGGAAGTCGTTGCCGCCCGCGGGGGCATACATCTTGATGGCCCGGTTGCCGTTATCGGCCACGAACAGCATGCCGGTGGCGGCATGCACCGCCATGGCCGCCGGGTACCGGAGGGAAGGCCCCGGACGGGCGCCCCGCACGTAGGCGGCGGGCGTGTGGGTGAAAGGGCCCACCAGCACGCGCATGGTCCTGGCCACGTCGCCTTCGGTGAAGGCCTGGATGCAGTTGGCCCCCGGCTGCAGCACCAGCCAGTCGTCCACGGCCGCGCCCCCGGCCGGAGTGAAGTGCCGGTGGATCAGCTGGCCGGGCTTGAACAGCCGGTCCTGGTTCGGCGTCCCCGTCCCCGGAAGGCCGCGCATGCCCGCCACTTCCAGGACCTGGGTCAGATCGGCGGGGTTGACCTTGCGGATCGTGTGCTGTTCGCCCTGGGAGAAGTACAGCCAGGGCGCCTCCCACGCCAGTCCGGTGACGCCTTCCCAGGGGGTCACGCCGGCGACCGCCGTCTTCATGTAGCCGGAGCCGATATCCCGCGCGTTCCCGGCCAGGACCGAGACTCCGGGCCGCACCACTTCCCTCGCCTGTCTGGCGGTGCTGTCCTCGTCCAGGTCGGTGTCCTTCAGGAAGGTCGTCAGGGTGAACTTCTGGCGGCCCCTCAGGGGCCCGCTCCGGGCGTCGCCCAGGGTGAAGCTCCGGTCTCCGGGATTGAGCGCCCATTCCCGCCCGGTGAGCTCTTCCCGGAGCACCAGGCGATCGGGGTCCTTGTCCAGGGTCCAGCGCAGGGTGGCCGTGGTGGCGTCGGCCGGCAGGGGCCCGGCCGGGTCGCAGACGAAAGTCTGGATCCGGACCGGATCGATGATGGCCTTGGGCGGGAGCACGACGATATCCTGGGTCCAGACCTGCTCATCCAGGGTGTTGGGGTTGCTGGCCCGGCAGGTGATCCGGGCGGGGCCGGCGGCGGTCGCCAGGAAATGGCACTCCCCGCGGGGCGCCCCGGCCGCCGGGGGGCGGTCCTCCAGGCCTTCCAGGGTCCAGTCGTAGCCCGTCCAGCCATCATCGCCGGTGGGAACGTTGGTCACCTTCACGACCCGCATCTGGCCTTCGTAGATCCGCGCGGGGAGCGAAACCGCCAACGGCAGCAGGGCCGGCGTGAGGGCGATCTCCCTGCCCGCCATCTCCATGGCGCCGGTATTCCTGTTGGTCACCCGGCAGCGCAGCACGGTCCGGGCCCCGGTGCCGCTGGTGAAGGTCACCGCGCTGCCTTCGTCCAGATCCAGGGTGCCGCCATCGATGGTCCAATGATAGGTATAGTCGCCGCCATCCGGGAGGCTCACTTCCGCCGGCAGGCCCTTCTTGCCCATGGCGCGCTTGTCATGGGTGGTGATCTCCGGGCCCGGCGTGGCGGGAGCGGGGAGGTCGTCCACCAGGGCGACCGTGTGGCTGCCCTGGCTGGCCACGACGCCGCCGCTGGCGATGGAGCATTTCAGTTTGACGAAGGCGCCATGGCCGGCCTTGAACTCCACATAATCTTTATCCGCGGCACTCAGGCGGTCCCCGCCGGTGACCTCCCAGAGGTAGGTCATCCCGGGGACGGGGTGGTCCACCCAGGCGACCAGCGGACCCTGGTCCTTCTTGGCCACGTTGGGACCGTGGACTTCGATCAGCGGCACCGGCCCGGTGCCCAGGAGCAGCACCGGGAGGTGGTCCACTCCGGTGGCGCCGGTGGCGGGGTCGTGCGCCCGGCATACGATCATGGCCAGCAGGCCCTTGCCGGTCCGGAAGGAGGTCGTCTTGCCGGTGCTGGCGGAGAGCGTCCCGTTCCCCGTGGAGATGCTCCAGGTGTAGGTCACATCGTCGCGGCCGTTCTCCACCAGCAGCGGGAAGAATCCCGGCGAGGAGGGAGGGGCCGTTTCCGGTCCGATGATCTTGACCGGGATTTCCTTGCCCGGGCCGGCAGGCGGCGCTGCCGCGGGCCGGAGCGAAACCACGTGGATGCCCAGGCCGGTCGCGCCGGTGGCAGAGTTCAGGGCCTGGCAGACGATCGTGGCCACATCGCCGGTGCCGGCCGTGAAGGTGTTCGTCGTGCCGGTGGTGGTGGCCAGCGCCCCGGTCCCCGGGGTCAGGATGGACCAGGTGTAGGTCGCGCCGGCCTGGGGAATTTCGACGGAGATGTTGAAAGGGCCCGATGAAGGCGGCGCGCTCGGCGGAGCCCCGACGATCCTGACGGGGATGGGCGCGCTCGGGACCGGACCGCCGGGAACCGGGCCGCCAGGCGCCGGGCCGCCGGGAACCGGACCGCCGGGGACCGGACCGCCGGGAACCGGACCACCGGGGGCCGGACCGCCAGGGGCCGGACCGCCAGGGGCCGGACCGCCAGGGGCCGGACCGCCAGGGGCCGGACCGCCAGGGGCCGGACCGCCAGGGGCCGGACCGCCGGGGGCCGGACCGCCAGGCGGCGGACCGCCGGGGGCCGGACCGCCAGGGGCCGGACCGCCGGGAGCCGGCGGCGGCTGCACCTGCACCTTGATGGTTGTTTCTTCGGAAGTCATCCCGGCCAGGTTGGTGGCCCTGCAGGTGATGACCAGCTCTCCGCTGGCGTCCGGGGTGAACGGGAGGACCGCCGTTCCCGGACTATGGGTGCTGTCCTGTTTGCCTTTCGAAAGCGTCCACTGGTAGCTTTGGCCGGCCCGGCCGCCCTGGTCGGCCCAGACCGTGGCGGCCCGTCCGGCGAAGGCCTCGCTGACCTTGAGCACGGGCTTGGCCGGCTTCGGCACCAGCAGCACGCCCTGGGATCCGCGCAGGCTGGCCCCGGTCGCCGAGTCGACGGCCTCGCAGGACAGGATGGCCATCGGCCCAGCGCCGGCCCGGAAGGTCACTTCCGGTCCCTCCGCGGCATCCAGGGTGCCGCCGCTGATGCTCCACCGGCAGCGGAAGCCCGGGTTCGGCAGGGCCACTTTGGCCGGGTGCGGACCGCTCGCTTCGGTGGCCGCCGGATCCACCTGGATCACCAGCGGCCTGAAGGCGGTGATGTCCTCGGCGAGGCCGGAGGCTTCCGCCTTGGCCGAGGGATCGCCGGCGATATTGACGGCCACGCACCGGACCTGGAAGATCCCCGCGGCGGGCACCTTGAAGCGCACCAGCGCGCCGGTGGCCTGATCCTGGCCGCCGGGCAGGCTTCCCGCCGGCAGTTCCCAGCGATACGTCTCACCGGGATGCACCTCTTCCAGATAGGCGAACTGTTCCACGCCCACGGCGGACCGCTCCTGCAGGCGGATGCGCGGCACCCTGGCCCTGGGCACCACCACGGCGCCGGCGGTTCCGGAGAAGGTGGCTCCGGTGGTCCGGTCCCGGGCCGTCACCTGCGCCTGGAGGATGGGATCCCCGCCGGTGCCGAAGGTGACCTTGGCGCCCTGGCCTCCTCCGCTGGCGACCGCCCCCTGGAAGTCCCACTGGTAATCCAGGTGCGCCCGCGGCTGGGCCACCTCCGCCCCCAGCCCGAAAGCATGGGCGGTGACGAACGGGGACATGCTGAGCTCCGGTTCGTCGGCAGGGCCCGCCGGCAGGACGGTTCCTGCCAGGGTATAGGTGGCCTGCGCCCCGGCCGGGGGCGGCTCCCCATGGCCGACCCACACCTTGAGCGTGAACGCGCCGGGCGCCCCGGCCCGGAAGGCCACGGCGCGGGAGGCCGGCTCCGGATCCGGGCCCAGGAATTCCCCGCCCTCGATCGCCCAGCGGAAGGTATCGCCCACCCCGGCCTTGGTCACCGCCGCGGCCTGGATCGACCCGGTCCTCGCCGTCTCCGGCCCGGTGACCGGGCGGTGGGAGTCCAGCGCCGATCCGGCCACGTTGACCGTGCGGGTGAGCACGGCCTCGTCCTCCAGACCGTTGGTCACCTGGAGGGTATAGGTGGTGGTCCGGATCGGCTGGACCGTCACCGCGACCCGGTTCTGCACCTTGCCCACCCCGGGGGTGATGGTGGCGGTGGCGCCCTCGAATTCCGGGGTGAGCGTCAGCTCCTCCCCCGCTTTGATGTCAAGCCGCGAGGCGACCAGGTTCACGGCGACCGGCGCCGGAACCACCGACACCTCCCAGGTCCGGTAGACCACCGGGTCGGCCCCGGCCGCGGCGCGCACATGGTATTCCCCGGGGGCGGACGGCGCGGTGTACAGGCCTTCGGCGGTGATGGTGCCGCCGTTGGGTTCATCCACCGACCAGCGGATCAGGGCGGCGTTGTCCCCATGGGCGGTGACCTTGAGCCGGCGGCTCCGCCCCACGGTGATCCGGAAACTGGTGGTATCGCTCTCCAGAATGATGTTGACCGATTTCGGACCGGCCCCGCCCCCCCCTCCGCAGGCCGCAATCAGAAGCAGCAGGGCCGCTAGCGACCAGGCAAGCGCGATTCGAAGCGGCGATGGAGGGGCGATGGCGTTCATGAGGTCATGGGGGAAAGGAGGTTGATTTTGGGGTTTGCAATGAAGCCAAGGTGATTCATCAAATATGAATTAAATATAGTCACCCAGTTCAATATATGTCCGATTCCCGGAAAGGGTGTCCGGCCCGGTTCTATTTTTTGAGCGGCAACGCCTGCCGGGCTGCATCGAGGTGGTGCATTGAAATCACGAAGATGCATTGACCCGGACCGGGAGCTGCCTGGCGTAGGATGGTGGTTGGTCCGATCCGTCCCGTGGTGGTGTGCTACCAGAACGGCAAGCGGCCGGCCCCATCCATGGAGAGCAGCCATGCCCCAGACCTTCGAAATCCGCGAAGCGCGCAAGGAAGACTTCGAAGGACTCGGCCGGCTGATGGTTCAGGTCTATTCGGCCCTGGAGGGCTTCCCGAGCCCGGCCGAACAACCGAAATACTACGAGATGCTGACCAATATCGGCGCCATGGCCGACAAGCCGGAAGCGAGCCTGCTGGTGGCGGCGGCCGGCAGCCGCCTGCTCGGCGGCGTGGTCTATTTCGGGGACATGGCCCAGTACGGTTCGGGCGGGACCGCCACCCAGGAGCGGGGAGCCTCCGGCTTCCGGCTGCTGGCGGTGGCGCCCGAAGCCCGCGGGCTCGGCGCCGGCAAGGCGCTGGTCAAGGAGTGCGTCGAACGGGCCCGGCAACGGGGGCATGGGCAAGTCATCATCCACTCCACCAAGGCCATGCAGGTGGCCTGGGCGATGTATGAGACCCTCGGCTTCAAGCCTTCCCGCGACCTGGACTTCATGCAGGGCCAGCTGCAGGTCTACGGCTTCCGCCTGAAGCTGTAGGTCCGGCCTGGGCGGCGGCGCGACCGCCGGCAAAGGTCCCTTCCTAGGGAAAGAACCCCACGCCGAGGGCCCGGACCGGATCCATCACGAAGGGACGCAGGCGGGCCCGGGGGTGGGGCAGTTCCAGGGTCAGCTCCGGCCCCAGCTCCGCCAGGTCCGCGGGGGCGGGCCAGCGCCACCGGCCCTCCACGCCCTCCACCGCGATCAGGTCCAGATCCAGGGTGCGCGGAGCGTTGCGGCCCTGGGCGCGGTCCCGGCCCAGGCGCAGCTCGGCCCGCAGCAGCGCCTCCAGCAGGGCCGCCGGGTCGCTGCCCGGCGTCTCCAGCAGCGCCACGTTGTTCAGGTAGTCGGGCCCCCGGCCGGACTCGTCCGGGGTCTCCGGCCACAGGGGCGAGGGCGTCACCGCGCCGAGCCGGGCCAGCGCTTCCAGGCCGGCCTCCAGGCTGGCCCGGCGATCGCCCAGATTGGAACCCAGAGCCACCAGCGCGCGCATCGTTCAGTCCTCGATCAGGTGGGTCAGGAACGCGCTGCCGCCGGTGCCCCCGGTGAAGACCAGGATCGGCACCGCCGGGGGCACCAGGCTGCGGTAGCGCATGGGCTATCCCTTCCTGCCGTGCTCGGCCGCCACCAGGGTGCGGATTCCGCCCCGGATCAGGAAATCCCCTTCCACCCGCAGCCACTGGGGATCCAGGGCCGCCACCAGGTCGTCCAGGATCTGGTTGGTGACCGCCTCGTGGAAGGCGCCCCGGTCCCGGTAGCTCCACAGGTAGAGCTTCAGGGACTTGGACTCCACGCAGAGCTGGTCGGGGATGTAGGTGATCCGCAGCTTGGCGAAATCCGGCTGGCCGGTCATGGGGCACAGGCAGGTGAACTCGTCGGTCTCGAACCGGATCTCGAAGGCCCGGCCCGGACGCGGGCTGGCGAAGGTGTCGAGGGTCGTCGAGGGCTGGGTGACGTGGCGCTTGGGCAGGGTCTTGAGGGTCGGTTCCGGCTTCTTCTTGACGGGCACTGGCAGCTCCTGGCTTGAATTATAGATTTATTGGCTTGAACGCATAGGGGATAGGGTCGGCCAGGCCCGCCTGCTGGAAGCCCCGCAGGCGGAGCAGACAGGAATCGCAGCGGCCGCAGGCCTCGGCCTCCCCCTGGTAGCAGCTCCAGCTGAGCTGCAGGGGCGCCCCCAGCTCGATGCCCCTGCGCACGATCTCGTCCTTGCGCAGGTGCACCAGCGGAGCCTTCAGGCTGATGCGGGTGCCGGGCCGGGTGCCCAGGTTCGCGGCCCGTTCGAAGGCCTCCAGGAACACTTCCCGGCAGTCCGGATAGCCGCTGGAGTCCTCCTCCACGAACCCCACGTAGATGGCCGGAGCGCCCAGCACCTCGGCCCAGCTGACGGCGGTCGCCAGCAGGTGGGCGTTGCGGAACGGCACATAGCTGACCGGGACGCCCTGGCGTTCCAGGTCCCCCTCGGGCAGGGGGATGGAGGGGTCGGTGAGGGCCGAGCCGCCGATGAGCTTCAGGTTGGCGAAGGGGATCACCAGGCGCCGGGCCGGCGCCACCCCGTAGAAATCGGCGATGGCCTCGAAGGCCTGGCGCTCCCGGGTTTCGGTGAGCTGGCCGTAGTCGGCGTGGAGCAGCGCCAGCTCGAAGCCGTCGGCCCGGGCCACGGCCGCGGCCACGCAGGAGTCAAGGCCGCCTGAGAGGGAGACGACCGCGATGGGTTTGGGGGGCATGTGCATCCTTCAGTCCGGCCCATCCGGAATCCTAAAGCCTACCGTGGAACCTGGCCGCCGGACTGAATAGGCTTGAAGGATGCAGACCGACGACCTTTGGCCCCTGTTCATGGACCTGCGCTTCGCCGGGGCCCGGATCCACCCCCGGCACGGGGCCTGCTTCGTGGCCGAAGGGCGGATCCTGGTGGAGGACCTCCTGGCCTGGGGCCGGGCCGGGAAAGTGAAGGTGGTGGCCGTGCTGGCGGAAACCGGCCAGGCCGAGGCGGTGCGGCCGCTGCTGCCGGCCGGGACCGAGCTGCTGGTCGCGGGCAGGGCCGAGCTGGAAGCCCTGGCCGGATTCCCCTTCCACCGGGGCCTGATGGCCGCGGCCGGGGTTCCGGAGCAGCCGGACCAGGACCGGCTGCTGGCCTGCCGCCGGCTGCTGGTGCTGCCGGCGGTGGCGGACGCCGAGAACCTGGGCCAGCTCCTGCGCACCGCGGCCGCCCTGGGACTGGACGGCGCGCTCCTGGGCCCGGGCCCGGACCCCTTCAGCCGGCGGTCCATCCGGGTTTCCATGGGCACCGCCTGGAAGCTGCCGCTCTGGCGCCAGGACGACGTCTGGGCCGCCCTGGAAGCCTGGCGGCCCGGAGGCGAAGTGGCCGCCGCTGCCCTGACCGGGCGCAGCATTCCCCTGCGGGAATGGGCGCCGGCGGCCCGCACCGCCCTGGTCCTGGGACCCGAAGGCCCCGGCCTGCCCGAGCGGGATCTGGCCCGCTGCGACCGGATCGTCCGGATCCCCATGGCCGATGGGGTGGACAGCCTCAACGTCGCCGCCGCCGGCGCGATCCTGATGCACTGGCTGGTGGCCGGAGGCGGGCGGTGACCTGCAACCGCGGCTTCGCCTACCGGGAACGGATCCGGACGGCGGCCCCGCTGCTCGATCACCTCGCCCATCACTACCGGCACTCCAGCCAGGCCCAGTGGCGGGAGCGGATCGAGCAGGGCGAGCTGGAACTGGACGGGCGGCCAGCCACCCTGGACACCCTCCTGGCGGCCGGCCAGGAGCTGGTCTGGCACCGTCCGCCCTGGACCGAGCCCGAGGTGGACAGCCGCTACCAGGTGCTGTTCGAGGATGACCTGCTGATCGCCGTGGCCAAGCCCAGGGGCCTGCCGACCCTTCCCGGCGGCGGGTTCCTGGAGCACACCCTGCTCGCCCTGGTCCGCTCCCGGTTCCCCGAAGCCAGCCCCATGCACCGGCTGGGGCGGGAAACCTCCGGCCTCGTCCTGTTCTCCCGCACCCACGCGGCCGGGACCCTGATCCAGTCCGCCTGGCGCGAGCACCGGGTGGTGAAGCGCTACCGGGCCCTGGCCAGCGGGACCGCCGGCGCCGACAGCCTGGTCATCACCGCGCCCATCGGCCCGGTGCCCCACCCCTGGCTGGGCACCCTGTTCGCCGCCAGCGGCCAGGGCAAGCCCGCCCTGAGCCGGGCCCGGGTGCTGGAGCGGCGCGCGGCGGAGACCCTGTTCGAGGTGACGATCGAGACCGGCCGTCCCCACCAGATCCGGATCCACCTGGCCTATGCGGGCTACCCGCTGGTGGGCGACCCGCTCTATGCCACCGGCGGCATCCCCCGCCCCGATCTCCCGGCGCTGCCCGGCGATGGTGGCTATTTCCTGCATGCCGAGCACCTGGCCTTCCCCCACCCGGAAACCGGAGAGACCGTCGAGCTGTGGGCCCCGGTGCCGGCCGAACTGCGCATGGCCGGGGAAAGGTGAAGGATGCTTCACCGAATTGGACGGTGCAGGGTTCCCACTGGCCCGGCCCTCGTCGGGAGCGATTTAAACAAAGTAATCAATTAATTACATTAATTTGGTTTTTTGGCTCAAAGCAACAAAATACTCCTATAATTGACATTTGAATTTTTTGATTTATATTTTCCACAAAGAGATATTAAGATTGCTTTATTTTGTAAATAACTAATTTATGCGATGAAAGGCTCACATTGTGCAATACGAGTACTTGACCATTCCTGAACTTGCGACTGAACTGGGCCAGCGCGCCAGGGCGTTCCGCTTGCGGAAACGCCTTGATCAGGCCGAGGTTGCCGAGCTGGCTGGCATTTCCAGGCGAACCGTCAGCTTCCTTGAGCAGGGCAAGGGGTCCAGCGTGGAAACCCTGCTGAGGGTCATGAAGGCCATGGGGGCACTGGATGGCCTAAGCAGCCTGTTCCCGCCCGCCCCGGCGATTGATCCCGTGGCGATGCTGGGACGGCCCTCAGCGCCCAGCCGGATCTACAAGAAGCGGAGTCTCCGTGGATAGCAAAACCGTCATTGAGGTGAAGATCTGGGGCAAACCGGTCGGGGCCGTGGCGTTGGACCCGAAGTACAACTACTACGCGTTCAATTACCAGCAGTCCTGGCTGAGAAGGGGGGTTGAACTGGCCCCCAGGACCATGCCCGTCGCCAAGGACAATGGACCGTACGTCTTCACCAACCTCAGGGAGGCCACCTTCCAGCGCCTCCCCGGGATGCTCGCGGATGCCCTCCCGGATGACTTCGGGAACGAACTGGTCAACGCTTACATGGCGCAACACGGGCGCACCCGCGAGTCCGTCACCGCATTGGACCGGCTTGCCTACATGGGCAGACGCGGCATGGGCGCCCTGGAATTCAGGCCGTCCATCGGTTCAAGGACAGACACCGAGGATGCCGTCAACATGCAGGCGCTGGTGGAAGGCGCCCGGGCGGCGGTCCATGGCGAACTTTCGACGGAATCGACGACCCACAAGGCCCTGAACGAGATCATCCGCGTCGGGACCTCCGCCGGTGGCGCCCGGGCCAAGGCGGTCATTGCCTGGAACCGTGACACCGGCGAGATCCGCAGCGGGCAATTCGAGGTCGCTCCCGGGTTCGAGCACTGGCTGCTCAAATTCGATGGCCTGGGCGCTGACCGCGTATGGGGGGATGGCCGGGACTTCGGGAAGGAGGAATACGCCTTCCATCTGATGGCCAAGGCCGCCGGAATCCAGATGACTGAGTGCCGACTCCTGCGGGAGAATGGCCGCGCCCATTTCATGACCAGGCGGTTCGACCGGGATGGCAACAAGAAGATCCATCTCCAGTCCCTCTGCGCAATGGAGAACATGGACTTCAAGCTCGTCGGCACGCACTCCTACGAGCAGGCCTTCCAGGTCGTCCATGAACTCAGGATCGGGCAGGATGCCATGGATGAACTGTTCCGCCGGATGGCCTTCAACGTCATGGTGCGGAACTGTGACGATCACACCAAGAACCTGGCCTTCCTGCTGCGGGAGGGGCAATCCTGGGAACTCGCCCCGGCCTTCGACCTGACCCATGCCTACAACCCGACCGGGCCCTGGACCTTTCAGCATCAGATGGGCGTGAACGGCAAATTCAAGGAGATCGCCCGGGCGGATGTCCTGGCGGTCACCGAACGCTACACCGTCCGGTCTCCTTCCCGCATCCTGGCGATGATCAAGGATGCGCTCGACTCGTGGGACCAGTTCGCCAGGGAGGCCGAGGTGCACGAAAACAGGATTGCCGCAATCCAATCCCAGTTCCTCCGACTCTGACCGGGGGCGAGAGGACATGCCAGACGTTCAGGCACCTCATTCCGGCCGTGGTCGCATGGGAAAACCACGGGCGCGATGGGTGGAACTGGCCCCTGGCAGATGGCTCAACCGACCCGGAAAGCCGACCCTGCCCATCCTTCCATCGCGTTCAAACCCCCTTCCAGCCGGATCCGGTAGCTCTCCTCGTCGCCGTCCGCCGGCACCTGGAAGGGCTCGCCGTAGCGCACCGCCACCGCGGAAAACGGTCTGGGCACCAGCATCTCGTCCCAGGTGCGCAGTTTCCAGGCCTGCTCGTAGGCCACGCACACCGGCACGACCCAGGCGCCGGTCTTGCGCGAAACCGCCAGCACTCCGGCCTTCACCTGCTGCCGGGGGCCCCGGGGACCGTCCACGGTGATGCCCAGGTCCCAGCCGTCCTTCACCGCCCGGATCATCTTGACCAGCGCCTGGGCGCCGCTGTGCCCGGCGGTGCCGCGCACGGCGTGGATGCCGAACCAGCGCCAGGTGGCGGCGCTGCGCTCCCCGTCCTTGCTGTCGCTGGACAGGATCGCCACGCCCCGCGGCTCGCCGCCGGGGGTGCTGCGGCGGAAGGGGTAGGCTTTGGGCATCATCACCAGGCGCCGGTGGTAGAAGGCCAGGATGAAACGTTCCTGGCCCGCCGCGAAATCCTGGACCTGCCCCTCGGCTTCATAGCGGACCCGCAGGGTATAGGTGAGGATCTTCATGAGCACTGCGGCCAGGAACGGCACCAGGCGGAAATTCAGCCAGACCTCCACGGGCCCGCCCAGGGGCCGGCCCCGTTCGACGATCTGGACCTGGCCGGCGCTCATGCCCGGCCTCCGCCGTCCTGCAGGTCGCCGCGGTCGATGGCATAGACCTTTCCGCAATAATCGCAGCTCACTTCCAGAGGGCTTCCGGCCTGGAACAGTTCCTCGGTCCGTTCCCGGCCGAATCCGGCCAGGGTCGCCACCAGGGCGGCCCGGTCGCAGCGGCAGCGGTACTGGGTTTCCGCGCTGGCCAGGATCTCCGCCCCCTGGCCCTGGTTGACCCAGCCGGCCAGGAACTCCGGACTGCGCTCCCAGAGCGGGACCACCTCCAGGCCCTCGATGGCCGCCACCAGGATGGCCAGCCGTTCCGGCGGGCAGCCGGGCATGGGCTCCACCAGCAGTCCCCCGCTTTCGCCGGTGCCGGGGTCGCACCACAGCGTCATGCTGGCTTGGACCTGCTCCGATTGCAGCAGATAGGCTTCAATCTGGTCCTGCAGCGGGCCGTCCACCATGTCCAGTTTGCCGATGTAGGGCTGCCCGGCCGGGTTGGAGCGCATCACCTGCAGCAGTCCCGGCGGCTTCAGCCAGGGCTCCGCGCCGTCCCCGGATCCGGACGCGCCGTCCAGCATCCCCCGGATCCCGCCGTCCGGCCAGGCGTCGGCCAGCAGCGCCTTGGCCAGCCCGGAGGTCTTCAGCAGCAGCTGCAGCCGTTCCGAGAAGAAGGTGCGGGACTGCAGCAGCAGGGCCGCCGCCAGCAGCTCCACCAGCGCGGCGCAGGCGCCGGCCTCCAGCTGGGGGTGGCCCCGGCGGACCCCATCCCACAGCGGGCTGGCGTCCAGGGCGGCGAAACGGATGTGGTGATCGGAGGTGAGGGCCCTGACGACCCGGGCCTTGGACGGTTGATGCGACATGCCTCCAGTGTAACGAAACCTCGGCCTTCCCCGGGCAAGTGTGAGAATCTCAAACCAAGGAGGTGGCCATGGCCACACCCAGCCGAATCGCTGTCGCCCGCACCCTGCACCTGGTCTTCGGGGAGGGCGCCCGCGTGCCCGAGGCCTGGGACGCAGGACTGCCCGCGGGCGACGCCGGCCTGGCCAACGCCATGCTCGGGCAGTGCCTGCGCCGGTGGGGAACCCTGCAGGCGGCCATCAGGCCGCAGCTCAAGGATCCCGGCCGGGGGCTGCCCCTGGGCACCCAGGTCGCCCTGGCCATCGGCCTGGCCCAGCTGGCCTGGCTCCCCGGGGTATCGGACCACGCGGCGGTGAACGAGGCGGTGGACCTGGCCACCAACCGGGAAGTGGGCTTCCCGCCGCACAAGGGGCTGGTCAACGCGATCCTGCGGCGCGCCGCCAAGGACCGGGCCGCCCTGGCGGCCAGCCTGGATTCGGACCCCGCCCTGGACCGGACCCCCTTCGCCGGCCGGGTGCTCAAGGCCGCCCTCGCCCCCCGCGGCGGCGCCGGCACCGAGGCCCTGTGGCGCCGGCTGCTGACGCCGCCGCATCCGCATTTCCGGCCGCTCCGGGAGGAGCCCCTGCCCCCGGGCCTGGAGCCGGCCGGGGTGCTGGAGGGCGCCTTCAAGCTGGCCCCGGACGCCCCCTTCCCGACCGACTGGCTGTCCCGGGGCGCGGGCATGGTCCAGGATCTGAGTTCCCAGGCCCTGCTGGACTTCCACTGGGAGGGCCCGGTCACCCGGATCCTGGACGCCTGCTCGGCGCCGGGCGGCAAGGCCACGGCGCTGGGCCGGCGCTACCCCGCGGCCGGGCTGGTCGCGGTGGAACGCAACGCGGGCCGCGCCGGGCGCCTGCGGGAGAACCTGCTGCTGCGCGGGGTCAAGGCCGATATCGTGGTGGAGGACGCCGGACCGTGGCTCCTGCACGGCGGCCCGTCGTTCGACCTCATCATGCTGGACGCGCCCTGCAGCGGCTCCGGCACCCTGCAGAAGCACCCGGAGCTGAACTGGCTGGGCGACGCGCTGGACCTGCCCCGCCTGCTCCTGGCCCAGCGCAGCCTCCTGGAGGCGGCCCTGCAGCGGCTCGCCCCCGGCGGCCTGCTGATCTACGCGGTCTGTTCCTGGCTGCCCGAAGAAGGCCTGGCCCACCGTGAACGGATCCTGGCCACCCAGCCCCGGTTCGTCCCGGCCGCCATCTGGCCCGAGCCCATGGGCACCGAACCCGGCCCCACCAGCCTGTTCCGGCCCGACCCGCTGGCCTGGGCCGGCGAAGGCTTCCAGGCGTTCGCCTTTACCACCTCCTAGCGGATCGTGGAGAATAGGCGCATGGCCACCCCCTGTCCCGCATGCCACGGCACCCGAGTCCTGTCCGTCGCCGACCATTACGCCGCCCAGGTGCGCCGGTCCGAAGCCGACCCGGCCGAGGCCGCCCCGTTCGCGCCGCCCCTGGCGCGGGCGCTATGGCCCGGCACCTTCTCGATCTTCCTGTTCTTCATGGCCGCGCTGAGCCCCGGGTTCGCGGACCCCAGCCGGGCCCTCACAATAAGCCTGTCGTTCGCCCTGCCCGGGGTCCTGGCCCTGGTGTTCTGGGTCCGGGCCCGCAAGGCCGACCGCGCCCGCATGGCCGGCTACCTGAAGGAACGCTACTGCCCCGATTGCCACCAGCGGTTTTAATCCCGCTATCATAAGGGCGTGTTCAATCCCTTCAGCCGTTTTTTCCACCGGAAGCCCTCGCTCCGGCCCGTCCTGCCCGCGGCCGGCGCCGTGCGGAAGGACCCTGTCCCCGACCCGCCGGAAGCGTTCGACGGGCCGTGGCAGATGCTCTCCGGCGAACCGGCCGGGCCTGCGCCGGACGCCCGGCCCCAGGCCGAGCAGGACCTGATCGACAGCCTGGCCGAGCAGGTCCTGGAGCACTTCTCCCGGAACCACCCCGCCCCCACCTCCTTCCCGGCCCTGGCGCTGCAGATCATCGATCTGCTCAACGATCCCGACGCGGACCTGGGCCGGGTGCTCAAGGCGATCAGCCCCGACCCCGCCATCTCCCTGCATATCCTCAAGGTCGCCAATTCCGCCCTCTACGGCCGCGGCGCCGACGTGCAGGACATGCGCACGGCGGTCATGCGGATCGGGGTGCGCGGCGTGGGCGAGATCGCCGCGGGGGTGGCCGGGCGCTCCCTGTTCGACCTGGGGCTGAAAGTGGAGTACCAGGTCTTCCGGGAACGCTGGCACCGCCTGTTCCTGGACACCATGGCCGTCGCCTTCGGGGCCAGCCAGTTCGCCTTCGAGCAGCACGTGGGCCGGCCGGACCGGGTGTTCCAGGCCGGCATGTTCCACGATATCGGCAAGTCGCTCGCCCTGCGCTCCCTGGCCGCCCTGATCATCGCCGGCAAGGTCGGCCAGGACCTGCCGCCCCGGGTGGTGGAGGAGGTGCTGGAGCGGGTCCATGTGGAGACCGGCTGCGTCCTGCACCAGGTCTGCGCCCTCCCCGCCCACATGGCCGAGCTCTGCCGGGACCATCACCTGGCCGAGGTGCCCGACGACCTGGACCACATGGAGCTGCATCTCCTGCGCATGGTCTCCGGCATCCACCGCCTGGTCCTGGACCCCCAGGACACCCGGCACCTCGCCGAAACCCGCCAGAGCCTGAAGGCCATGCGCCTGGTGCGGCGGGGCGCCAGGCTCCTCTACCGCGAGATGGCCGCCCAGACCGAGCGGGTGGCCCTGCTGTTCCCCGCCTGAAGATCAGTCCTTGCCCATCACGTTGGCGAGGTTGAAGATCGGCATATACATGGCGACGACGATGAAGCCGATGACGCCGCCCAGGATGGCGATGATCAGGGGTTCCATCATGGCGGTCATGGCCGCCACGGCATTGTCCACCTCGTCCTCGTAGAAGTCCGCCACCTTGGAGAGCATGGCGTCCAGCGCGCCGGTGGCCTCGCCCACGCCCACCATCTGGATCACCATGGGCGGGAACACCTTGGTCTCCGCCAGGGGGCCGGCGATGTTGCGGCCCTGCTCCACCGCCTCGCGGGATTTCATGATGGCGTTCTGGATCACCATGTTGCCGGCGGTCCGGGCGGTGATGTCCATGCCTTCCAGGATGGGCACGCCGGAGCTGGTGAGGGTGCCCAGGGTGCGGCAGAACCGGGCCACCGCCACCTTGCGCAGCATGTCGCCGATGACCGGGATCTTCAGGATGAAGGTGTCCATCGTCAGCCGGCCGCCCGGCGTCTTGTAGTAGTACTTGAGGCCGATCCAGACCAGGATGATGGCTATGACCAGTAATAGGAAATAATGAATAATGACGTTGGAAATCGCGATGCAGACCTGGGTGGGGAACGGCAGGCTGCTGCCCATGCCTTCATACATCTGCGAGAACACCGGGATCACCTTCACCATGATGATGCCCACCACGGAGATGGCGATGACGATCACGGTGATCGGGTAGGTCATGGCGCCCTTCACCTTGCCGGTGAGCTTGACCGCCTTTTCGATGTAGCCGGAAAGCCTCTGCAGGATGAGGTCCAGGATGCCGCCGGCCTCGCCGGCGCCGACCATGTTCACATAGAGGTCGTTGAAGGCCTTGGGATGCTTGGACAGGGCGGTCTGCAGGGTGGCGCCCTGCTCCACGTCGGTGCGCACCGCGCCGATGATCTTCTGGAAGCCCTTGTCCACCTGCTGGGCGCCGAGGATCTCCAGGCACTGGACCAGGGGCAGGCCGGCATCGATCATCACGCTGAACTGCCGGGTGAAGATGGCCAGGTCCTTGGGCTTGACCTTGCCGAAGCTCTTGCCGCCGGTGGCCGACTGGGGCCGGACCGACAGGACATGGAGGCCGTTGCGCTTGAGCGTCGCCGCCGCGCTGTCACGGGTGTCGGAAACGATCACGCCTTCCTGCAGGTCCCCAAGGCGGTTTTTGCCTTTCCATGCGTATGCGGGCATTAGAACCTCTTCACCAGATGCGGAGGGATGGTGGCTTCAGGATAAGGCGGGTCAGGAAGGAATGAAAGCATTCCAGGGGTACGTCTAAGTGTATTTGATGTTTGGGTTCCGGGTACCCAGCCCGGCCTGCGCTCCGCCCTTGGCCTGGCTGGGCGCCGCCGGCGCCATGTTCAGGGTGCCCAGGCCCCGGTTGATCATTTCCCGCAGTTCATCGGGATTTGATGAGTAGGCGATGGCCGAATCCTGGGTGATGTCGCCCTTCAGCACCAGCTCCGAAAGGCTCTGGTTGAAGGTCTGCATGCCGAACTTCAGCTGCCCGGTCTGCATGGTGCCGTAGATCTGGTGCACCTTGTCGTCACGGATCAGGTTGCGGATGGCCGAATTGGGCACCATCACCTCCAGCGCCAGCGAGCGCCCCTTGCCCGAGGCCTTGGGGATGAGCGACTGGCAGAGCACCCCTTCCAGCACCAGCGACAGCTGGGCCCGGATCTGCGGCTGCTGGTGCGCCGGGAACACGTCGATGATGCGGTTGATGGTCTGCACGCAGGAGTTGGTGTGCAGGGTGGCGAAGGTGAGGTGGCCGGTCTCGGCGATGGTCAGCGCGCTTTCGATCGTCTCCAGATCGCGCAGTTCCCCCACCAGCACCACGTCCGGGTCCTGGCGCAGGGCCGAGCGCAGGGCCTTCTTGAAGCTCTGGGTGTCGGCGTGGATCTCCCGCTGGTTGACGATGCAGCGCTTGTGCCGGTGGACGTACTCGACCGGGTCCTCCACCGTGAGGATGTGCAGGGATTCGGTCTCGTTGATCCGGTCGATCATGGCGGCCAGGGAGGTGGACTTGCCCGAACCGGTCACGCCGGTCACGAGCACCAGGCCCCGGGGCTTTTCGCACAGGTTCTGGACGATCGGCGGCAGGCCCAGCTGGTCGAACGAGCGGATCACCTCCGGGATGCTGCGGAAGGCGCCGGCGGTGGCGCCCCGCTGGTTGAACACGTTGGCGCGGAACCGGGACACCCCCTGGAGGCCGAAGGAGAAGTCCACCTCCAGGTCCTCCTCCAGCCGGTGCTTCTGCTGGTCGGTCATGATTCCGTAGCAGAGCCAGCGGGTCTGGGCCGCGTCCAGGGGCGGCAGCTTCAGCGGCACGATCCGGCCGTCGATGCGCACCTGGGGCGCCGAATCGACGGTGATGTGCAGATCGGTCCCCCCGTACTCCACCATCGTCTTGAGCAACTGCTGCAAAGGAACCACATATTGAGCTGTTTGTTCCGACATGACTCTCTCCTGGGGCTAGAGCACGGTTTCGCGGACAATCTCTTCGATGGTGGTGACGCCGTCAAGCACCTTCCGGCAACCGGACCGCCGCAAGGTGATCATGCCTTCCTTCACGGACTGCTCCCGGAGCTCGATGGCGCTGGCCCCGGTCAGGATCATGTCCTTGAGCGTCTCGCTCATCTCCAGGACCTCGTACAGCCCGACCCGGCCCTTGTAGCCGCGGCCGCCGCAGACCTCGCAGCCGGCGCCCTTCATCGAGGTGATCCCGCGCTTGACCTCCTCCTCGGTGAAGCCGACCTTCAGGAAGGCTTCGGCGGGCGGCTGGTGGGCCTCCGGCATCTTGCACTTGGCGCAGATCCGCCGGACCAGGCGCTGGGCGCAGATGATGTTGACGCTGGTGGCCACCAGGAACGGCTCGACGCCCATGTTCATCAGCCGGCTGATGGTGGAGGGGGCGTCGTTGGTGTGCAGGGTGGAAAGCACCAGGTGCCCGGTGAGCGAGGCCTTGATGGCGATCTCGGCCGTCTCGAAGTCCCGGATCTCGCCCACCAGAATGATGTTGGGGTCCTGGCGCAGGAACGAGCGCAGGGCCACGGCGAAATTGAGGCCGATCTGCTCCTTCATCTGCACCTGGTTGATGCCGGCGAAGTTGAACTCGACCGGATCCTCGGCGGTCATGATGTTGACATCGACCGTGTTCAGCTTGGCGATGGACGAATACAGGGTGTTGGTCTTGCCTGACCCGGTGGGGCCGGTCACCAGCACCATCCCGTACGGCTTGCTGATCTGCCGGTCCCACTGCTGCAGGCTCTCCGGCTCGAAGCCCAGCTTGGTGAGGTCGAGCATGAGCTTGTCCGAATCCAGCAGCCGGAGCACGATCTTCTCGCCGAACAGGGTGGGCAGGATGCTCACCCGGTAGTCGATGACCTTCTGCCGGCCGCCCAGGTTCACCCGCAGCTTGATGCGGCCGTCCTGGGGCAGGCGCTTCTCGGCGATGTTCAGCTTGGCCAGGATCTTGATCCGGGAGGTGACCGGGTCCTTCAGCTTGATGCTGGGGCGCATCACTTCCTGCAGCAGGCCGTCGATGCGGAACCTGATCCGGTAGTTCTTTTCGTAGGGCTCGATGTGGATGTCGGAAGCGCCCTTGCGGATGGCGTCGATCAGCACCATGTTGACCAGGCGCACCACCGGGGCCTCTTCGCTGCCCTTGGTCAGGGCCAGGGCGCTGATGTTGTCGTCGTCGTCCACGCTCTCGTATTCGGTCTCCGCCCCGCTGAGCTCCTCCTCCAGGCCCTTGAGGTCCAGCGCCTCCTCCGGCCCGTCCTCGAACGGGGACAGGTCGGTGCCGATGGCCGACTGCTCCGGCTCCGGGAACATCCCGCCGCCGTCCGTGGCGCGCACGCCCTCCTTGTCCCGCAGCCGCAGGGCCGAGGACCCGCCGTAGTAGCGCTCGATGGCCCGGACCAGGCCCATCTCCGAGGACACCACCGGATCGATGTTGTAGCCGGTGTGGAAGCGCACGTCGTCCATGGCGAAGATGTCGGTGGGATCGGACATGGCCATGGTCAGGACGTTGCCCGAGCGCTGCAGCGGGAGCACCTTGTGCTTGTTGGCCAGCTCCGACGGCACCAGGGCGATGACCGAGGGTTCGATCGGGGGCCACTGGTCCAGGTCGGCCGCGGGCACGCCGTACTGCATGCCCAGGAAGCTGACGATGTCCTGGTCCGCGCAGAACCCCAGCCGGACGACGATGCTGCCCAGCTTCCCGCCCTCGCGGCGCTGGAGGTTGATGGCGTCCTCAAGCTGAGGTTCGGTTATCAGCTGGGCTTTCACAAGCATTTCGCCTAGCCTGCTTGCCAATGGGGCCTCCGTATCGGTGCTTGGAGTGTACACCCATGGCCGATGATTTATATCTATGGGACTTGCACACAGGAATATGGCGCGATTCCATCAAGCGGCTATGCTTGGGGGCATGCCCACCGCGCAGCCCACCGATCCGCGCCTCGACCAGGCCCGGGACCTCATCCGGGACAAGGGGCTTTCGCGCGCCGACATCAAGCTGCTGGCCGAGATCCTGAAGGAGGGGAGCGGCGACCTGTTTCCCCAGGAGTCCCCGCGGCCCGCCGAACCGCTGCACCTGACCCGGCTCCGCCGCTCCTTCGGCCTGTTCCTGGTCTTCCTGAACCAGTTCACCGACCGGCACCTGGGCGAGACCCGCACGGCCATGGGCCTGGTGCTCCAGCACAGCCTGGCCGGGCTGGACGAGGCCACCGCCGCGGCCCACCGGGAGATGCTGGCCCAGAACAGCGAGCCGGAATGGACCATCCAGCTGCTTGACCTGATCGCCGCCCTGCGCACCATGGCCACCGCCCTGGGCCAGGAGTCCACGGAAGAGCCCCAGCTGAAGGACCTCTGGACCGCCTTCCTGCAGGAGGAGAAGGAACGCTTCCGCACCCTGTTCGCCGTGCTCGGCACCGGGGAGCAGGGCCCGGCCCTGGTCACCCGGCTCAACGCCCAGATGAAGCTGCTCAACCGGACCCTGCTGACCGGGGCGGGCAATCCGCTGACCGCCCTGCGCAACCTCGAGCTGCTGCTTGAAGGCGCCCTGCCCGAAGCCACCCGGCAGCGGGCCGAGCCGCTCCTGCTGGTCCGGCACGTGATCGCCAGCCTGCGCTTCTCACTGTCCCGCCCGCTCGACCGCGGCGTCAACTGGCCCGCGGTCGCCCGCATCCGCGGCAGCCTCCAGTGGCTGTGGTCGCACCTGGGCTGGAGCCTGCCCCGGGTCGAGGCCTCCTACCTGGAACGGAGCCTGCCCCAGGACGTCCGCACCCTGCTCAAGCTGCTCCGGGACAGCCATCCGCCCGCCTTCCGGATCGTGGCCCGGGCCCTGGCCAGCCACCTCGCCCTGCTCAACCTGGTGGAGACCATGGAGCCTGCGGTGAGCGCCTCCATCCCCCACCGCTACGCCAGCGTGCCCTGCTTCTGGGTGATCGAGGCCGAACTGGGCCGGCTGGCGGAACGGGTGTTCCATCCGCGCGCCGCCGAGCAGCTGCCCAAGGGCAGCGAGGAGGCCCTGCTGCTGGGGGCCTTCCTGCGCCAGGCGGTGCTCTCCCTGCTCCAGGACCAGGCCACCATCCACAGCCTGCTGCAGCAGGCCCTGGCCAACGAGGACGTGGACCACCTGGCCACCGCCCTGGACAACCTCCGGGCCCTGCTCCTGAGCCACCAGCGCCAGCTCATGGGCGACCTGGTCGGCCTGTTCTCGCCCGAACTGCGGCAGAAGCTGTTCCCCGATTCGCCGTCGCTCACCGAGGAAGGCGACCGGCTGCGCCAGCGGCTCTACCGCCTCTGGCAGTACCTGGACCCGGTCCTGGCCAAGGTCCAGGTCCAGCTGGAGCTCGAGAACTGGCCCCGGCTGGCCCTGGCCCTGGCCCAGGCCCAGAACCAGGTGGTGGTGTTCCGGCGCAGCCCCGAGTTCGTCCTGATCCGGCACCTGGACCGCCAGGAGTTCGAGCGGCTGACCCAGCAGTTCACCCAGACCCTCGAGGATCCCGAGGCGATCGAGCAGGCGCTGCGCGAGGCCGCCGAAGTCGCCGGGGAGCTGCTCCGGTTCCTGGACGTGTTCCTGCTCCGGATCAACGCCCGGGTCCCGCTCATCCGGCTCGACCTGAACACCTCCCGGGAGGCCCACCGGCTCGGGGTGGCGCTTTCGGAACTCAAGCCCGACGCGCCGGACCGGATCCGGGTGGCGCACCGGCTGATCCAGACCACCAAGACCCTGGGCGTGCGCGATCCCCAGTCCCTCAACCTGCTCAAGCGCTGGGTCCGGGCCGAGCGGGGCGGAAGGGAATTCCGCGGCCCCCTGGAGGCCCTCCTGTCCCACCTCGAACACCTCTCCTCGCGCCTTGACACGGCCCTGAACTAGGAAGCCCCATGGCGATCATCCATTGGATGGACATCCACCCCAGCGACCAGGCGCCCCAGCTGCGCCTGGCCCTGGAAGGGTGGGGCTTCCGCTGCGAGGATGGCCCCGGGGACGGCACCCTGCTGATCGTCGCCAGGCACCCCGACCCCCGCCTGATCCCGCTCGAAGGCACCGAGATCCTGTGGTGGGTCGAGGACGCGGACCCGGAAACGGTGAGCGCTGTGCTGTCCCTCCGGCCCGGCTGGGTGCTGCGCCAGAGCCAGCCGCTGACGGCCGTCCGCACCGCCCTGACCCAGCTGCAGACCCGCGATCTGGGCAGCGAAGGCTGGCTGCGCCAGATGCTGCACCTGGCCTCCCTGGACGAGCTGCTGAGGCCGCTCCTGATGCGCGCCGTGCAGCTCTCCGGGGCCAAGGGCGGGGCCATCTGGATCCGCAAGGACGACATCTGCTACCAGCGGTTCGGCGACGGCTTCCCCGAGCACCCGCTGTCCCTCCAGGAAGCCGCCGCCCTGGTCCAGAGCGGACAGGCCTGGCTGCTCTGCCCCAACGAGCAGGTCGGCGTCCTGCGCCTGCTGGAGCCCCGCACCGGACCCGAGCATTTCCTCGGCTTCCTGCGCGAAGTGGAGGACCTGATCATCAATGCCTGGCACCTGGAGCACAGCCAGGCGCTCTCCTTCGCCGACGACCTGACCGTGGCCAACAACCGGCGCTGCCTGGAGGTGGAGCTGCCGCAGATCATCCGCGACGCCTCGGTCCGGGGCGCCTCCGTGGCCCTGCTGTTCCTGGACGTGGACAACCTGAAGGCGCTCAACAGCCGCTACGGCCATCCCACCGGCAGCAAGGTGATCGCCCGGGTCGCCCTGGAAGCCAAGCGCATGATCCGGCTCCAGGACCACCTCTACCGCTACGGCGGCGACGAGTTCTGCATCGTCATCCCGGGCGGCAGCGCGTTCGGCGCCCGCAAGCTGGGCGAGCGGCTGATCCAGACCCTGAACCAGGCCAGCCTGGTGGTGGGCTCGTCCCGGGTGCCCATGTCGCTGAGCATCGGCATCGCCACCTACCCCCAGGACGCCGACGGCGCCGAGCACCTGCTGGAAAAGGCCGACCGCGCCCTGTTCAAGGCCAAGTCCGACGGCAAAGGCCGGGTCGTCATCGCCGAATGATGTCCTGAACTGAACCCGCACCCTCCACTGGCGGCACGTTCCGGGAAGGGGGACGGCCATGGGGGATTTTCTTCGGCGCCTGTTCGATTCCGACTTCATGCCGCACGGGTCCTGCTGGGGCTGGGAACCCTGGGTGGTCTGGAGCAACGTGCTCTCAGACTCGGCCATCTTCCTCTGCTACCTGGTGATCGGCGGCACCCTGCTGAGGGTGGCCGCCCGGCGCGCGGACGTGGTCTCCAACCTGGTGCTAGTGCTGTTCGGCGCCTTCATCGTCTCCTGCGGCTGCACCCACGCCATGGAGGTCTACAACACCTGGCACGGCCTGTTCCGGCTGTCCGGCCTGACCAAGGCGGTCACCGCCCTGATCAGCCTCGCGGCGGTGGTCCCGCTCATGCGGATCCTGCCCAAGCTGCTGGCCGCGCCGCCGCTGACCGAGGTCCTGGCCATGG
>Ga0316217_10001648_pt1 | contig 28424 bp, 21 predicted proteins | sample 1anoAmetaG_FD_203633 | JGI IMG/M metagenome (GOLD analysis project Ga0316217, IMG submission 203633) | Freshwater microbial communities from Trout Bog Lake, Wisconsin, USA - 1anoA | ecosystem: Environmental > Aquatic > Freshwater > Lake > Hypolimnion/Profundal zone | place: USA: Wisconsin... | reverse complement strand
ACCGCAGACCATGCGGGATAGCGATGGCCTGCGGCAGCATGTGGCCAGCCAATTCGCCACAGTCCAGGCGGCGTTGGATGGCTTGCTGGTGGACCAGCCGCGGCGGCGGATTCTGCGGCCCGGCCGGGCGGAGGCGTGATGGAACTGCTGATCTGCCCCGGCGGCATTGTGCGGTGCATTTACACGGAGGGAATTGACCTGGCGGCGCTGGGCGCTATGGAAATCCGCCGTGCCAGCACCGTGGAACCGGATGCCGCCGGGGCGTGGTGGGCAGACCTGGCGCCGGTGGGCGGACCAAAACTTGGCCCGTTCCGCCGGCGCGGCTTGGCACTCGCGGCGGAGGTGGATTGGCTGGCGGCGTATCTCACCAACGTGGGGAATTAACCTGCGCAAGCAGGGAGGAGGCATGGACCTTTTTGCATGGATTCTGAGCGTCGAATGTGTCTGCCTGTTTTCGTTGGCCAAACGGCTATGCGCCAACTATTTGGTGCAATGTGTGGACCGGCGATTCAGGCAATCGAAAACAACTTTTGAGGGAGTAAACCATGAAACTGAAATTGACATTGTGCATATTGATCGTACTGGGGTGCCTGGCGGGGACCGTGGCGATGGCGAACTGGATCAAGCCGCAGGCGAATAACCGCGCAGTGAGTACGCACACTGGCTTGACCATCGACCAGGTGCGTGAGTTGACCGAGTTGGTGACGGCAAAACTGGCGATCGCCGACGTGCAGGAAACGATACTCCGCGGCCGCTGGGGCGGGCGGAAGATAGTCTTGGTCGTGAAGGGTGACTTACTGGTGAGCGTGGATTTGTCGCTGGCGAGGTTTGAAAAAATGGATCAGCAAGCCCGCACCGCGGTGCTGGTGCTGCCGCCACCACGGGTGATGTCCGTGCGGCTGGACCACGACAAAACCCACATCGCTCTCGACAAAAGTCTGGGGTGGTGGTGCATTGTGCCCGGCGACGCCTGGCGCAGTGAAGCGGTGAACGTTGCCTATGCCGAAGCGCAGCAGAACCTGTCGGCCACGGCGGCCAACGAAGGGTTGATCGACAAATCGCGGCGGCACGCCGAGGCGGTGATCACCGTGTTTTTCCGGGATATCGGTTGGCGGGTGACGGTGAGATGGTCGTGATCGTTCAATTCGCCCGGCCCTGGCTGCATTGTGCGGCTGGGGCCGGGCGGATGCGGGGAAAAGTAACAGCGGTTTTTCTTTTAGCTATTGACTGAGGGCAAACCATCTTTAGGGCTTACTTCGCTTCTGGAGATATGCAATAAGCTGGGTAAATTGACTGTTGAACTCTGACGCCGATTTTCCGAAAGCACGTGTTTCCCTCAAAATCTCGCAATAGTCATCGATCACCCTTAACGCACGCTCAACCTTATCGTGCGGCGGTGGGTCCGCCCTTTCCGTTGGGCTGCCCCAGTCAACTGGGGCCTTTTGTGCAAAATCTTCGACGATGCCGCGTACGGCAGCCGCAGGTAACGTCGGCAAACTCCGTTGTTGATCCAAGTCACGGGCCAGCTTTTCCATGCGGGTATCCAGTTCACTGGCAGCGTCAACGCACATGCTCGCAAGCCGATTCGGATTACCCGCCGTAAGTTGGTTCTGTGGCACGCCAAGCTGTTTGAGCGCATTAGCCAAGCTATCCTTCATGTCGTCGTAGCCCTCAACCTTCGTGACCTCCGGTTTTTCTGTTGGCTTGGGGCCGCCCAGGAACTCCAGCCATATCGCGCCGCCGACGACCGTAACGATGATTACCAGTAACAGTATCACCCCGACAACTGACATCTTGCACTGAGACGGAGGCGGATCATTCTTGGGCATTTGGGGTAACCTCAAATAAATTGGCTTAGCAAAAGTGATACGACGATCGGGCACATTACAGCTGTTGCCGACATCCCACTGGTTAATCTCATAGAACGGCGGTCCAACGAGCGCGGCAGGGTACAACTCGGGATTTGGAAACTCATAATGCTCACTGCCTGCTTTGGGTGACTCCAAGGCCGCAAGCAAATCCCCAAGTTGCCATGTTCGCCGCTGGCGCGTTCCCACCGTGAACGCCACAACGCCGATATTGTGCGGGCGACCGTAAAACAATCCAGTGTCGAACACGCGGAAGGCGATAAAGCGGTCAGTCGATTTTGGCAAAGGTGACACACCTACCATCGCCGAAAACTCGCCCCACGGAAGTTTTTCGCAGTCTCTTGCCAGCCTGTCGGCGCATTCCTTAAGTTCGGCGAGCCCTTCGTCGGCATTCCCGGAAGTGGCTAGGACGCGATAGTCCTGTTCACTATTGCCCAATACCACCCAGCAGAGCGGCCGCGATTCATTCTGGCTTCCGGAAGAGGTCATCTTCCATCCCTTTCATCTTCTTAAAGTCATTTAAGACGTTCCGTAAACGGGCCCACGCCTCCTGATCCCTGGTATCTGCAAAGGCACACTTGACCTTATAGTCGGAATTGCCTCCTGGCGGAGTGAGCTCGCCATTAACAACCAACTCCCTGAATGAATCGGAATCCTCTATGCCAATATATCGGTTGCGCTTCGGGAAATAATGGTATTCCTCGATCCAAATGCTGGTTTTGATCGGCTTGGCCAAATCTGACAATTTGACAGTAACCGTGCATGACTGTTTGAACCAGTTGGCTACGCCGGTTTGCATCATCGGCTGCCACCCGGATGTTTTCGATTTCGCCTTATCGTTCAATTTGATGTCCCATGCTATGTCAGCGTTATTGCTTGACTCAATCCACAGTGTCACCGTCTGCTCCGGCATGTTGCTTAGATCATCGTAAACGCGCCGCACCAGCCGCAGATATATTATGCCCAACTCCGACTCCGGCAGCGGATGTCGGCTCAGGGTTTCTTCACACGACTTGCATCCCGCACGGACATCGTCAAGATCCGCACCGCCGGCCGGATGGGTTCTTGCCCACATGGACTGAAGCTGGTTGAGCACGATGCTGCGATTCAAAACCAGCTTAAGTTCCGTCACTTTGGTATCACCATCTGGCGTTGCCACGACACTGTATTCGTCCTTCCAAATCTTATTGAACTCGTCCTCGTTCCCGCCTTGAGCAAGAGGGGTCAATTTTGCGACGATCATGCCAGCAAGAGCCGCTTTCTGTTTGATTAACCAGTCCGAATACCGGTGTGACTGCTCGGTATCTGGATACCAGTCGGTGAATTGATGAATTTGCTCACGGGCAGCTTGGAAATCCTGAACGGTGCGAAGTTTGCCAGCGGCATCGCTACGCTGGTCCAAGTCGCGCTTAAGTGGGTTTTCGGCGGCAGTGACAATGTCAGCACCGACCCGGTATCGCTCATAGGGATGCGTCAGGACATAAGGCGTCCATCCATGCGTTTCTCGAATCTGCTCGTAAAGCCCGTGCGTCTGCTCAGGATTTGATGCCGCGATTTGCCGCTCGATCGCCGAGAGTTGCCGGTCATTACCTATGTACAGCCACCCGTACAAGGCCAATATCAGAATGGCCACCACGGTGTACCCAACGCGACGCCAAAAACCGCCTCGTTGCCGGTGTGATTCCGCGCACCACAGCAATGGATCCATGATGCCCTGCGGCCGAATTGGCCCCACCGGCCCGGAATCGCCAACGCCGGCTGTCCCTATGCTGGAAACCGCAAAGAATTTATGCCAACGCGCGTTGTTCTTGAGATAAGTGTAGGTCTGCTTCATGTGGCGCCGGGCGAAATCCTCCGGATCGGCGGTAACATCCGGATGCTGATCGCATTTCGTGAAAACAATCGCCACCGGCCGATGGCGCTGCACCCATTTCTTGCCCTTTGGGCGAATGTTTTCCAAAGCTAAAACCACCGACGACGATTTTTCGTCCGGCAATTGCTCAAGCTGACCCGGGTCGACCAGAAACACATACGCATGCCGGTTGCCCAATAACCTTCGCACAAACGCAATGCAATCCGTGCTACTGCCCTTATAAAATGCCGTTTTGAAATCTCCGCCGCGGAAGTCGGTGGTGTAGAGCGCGACGCACTGGTCTTTGTATTCGATCAGCAGGTTCAAATCGCTGTCATCGGCGCTTGGCGGCGGCCATTGACCGTTGCGGATCATCGCCACGCGGTCGCCAAGATACCTGGCGGATTCCGGATCGCCGGGGCGCACATTCACCCCTTCCGGTATCGGCCCTTCCTTGGCCAGCCAATCCAGCGCGGTCAAATACATTGTCTTGCCGGATCGCGTATCACCAAACAGACCCAAACGAAACGAAGTGGCGTTTGTCGAGACAGCCGGTTCAGGTGGCATGATGGTTACTTGTTCTTCTTGTGTAATGCTCATGGTATTCCCCTATTCAGCTTTAATGGTTGTTGGCCTGGCCCGTCGCGCGGTCAATAAACGCCACAACATCTTCACTAGCGTTGTCACCGGCCGCACAAACAGATCATAAGCTTCGCGGAAGAGCCGACGCACGAACAACATGAACACAACGAACGCCAGTAAGTAAATCAAAATTACCAGCGGCCAATATAGTTTCTGTAGCCACGCCGGTTGCCCAAGGCCACTGCCGACCCCGTCGAGAATTCCTTTGACCACTTGTTCGGGGAGAGTCGCTATAACATGGCCTGCCCCGGACGCTATTTTGTTGAGGATTGCCACGGCGATCTCAGGATGCAGCGCTGCGTAAACACCCAAGCCGATCACTATCGTTCTTACTGGCGAGCGGATTGCGGCCGCGGCTACGCTTTTAGCGATTTCGACTCCACTCTCCACAACGGCGTAACCCGCTAATTTCAGGAATGTGGTTGTCGATCCCGCCAAAGACGCCTCTGCGGCCTCGCGCTCGATGGCTGTGGCTACCGTTTTCCCCTCAGCTACCGCTGCATCTTTCACCGCGGTCTCACCAGCAATTCTGACGACGGATTCACCGATGCTATCCACAACAAAGACCACGGTTACACCATCAACCACAGTCCAGAATGTTTCGCTGTTGGTCAGATTCCGACCATGCACCTTCTCGTTAATGGCGAAGGCGACGGTGCCGCCAGGAACCCATATCCACCAGGGATGGCGGTCGATGGCTTTGCCGTCGGATGTAACCCATCCATCAATGTTGTTTGGATTGGAATAAATCGATGAAAGAAGCTCTTCGCCGCCTGCGGATAGGGCCGGAATCAATCGCGGACCGTGCTTAAACAAACAAGCTTTGAAGACATCGTTGTCCTTATAGTTGCCGATGAACTTGGCACCAGCTTGGATCCGCTTATTGGAGTCATCAAATTCGTAGTTTCTGACGGCCGCGATTGCATTATTGAGTGTTTGATCATCCTTATTGTAGCTGGTGAGTAAAATCTGTGGTAGGTTGGTGCCTGCATACCATGTCAGAACAGCGAGCGAATTCTTTTGGTCGGGGGAGTTGTCGTGTGCCACCAAATAAAACGTTGCGGGATCGATCAGCGACCAAGCATAGACCGTACGATCCGGAGCCTTGCCATTGGCGTCAACCGTAACCTGTTTCATTCTGGCAATCCTGCCCACCCACCCAGGATCTGATTTTTGGATGCGTTTTAATTCGCTTGCATTGATTCCCACAAACTCGATTGCTTCGGTTTCGTCGATGCCTGCTGCCACCATCTGCCGGATGGCATCAAGGTTGAGCATGTAGATTTCGGCATAGATCAACCCCTTCTGCTTGTCATTCATAAGCTGGCTGACCCTGGGCTGGGCGGCCTCGAAGGCTTTGACCAGCGCGTTCCAGCCGGTGGGACTGGCCGTCGCCAGAATCGGCGTCAAATCGGCCTGATAGTTTCGGAACGTTTCGCGCTCCGCCGGTGCCAACATGCCCGCTATCTGCATATAAGAAGAATCAAGTGCAACGTTGCGGTATTCGTCAGCCGATAGATGGTGGAGGCTGGCCAGTATGGTGCTGGAAGAGTGGGGATCAATATCCTTGAGAAAATCGACGATTTCGCCGGACGACTGCGCAAAGCTTGCCGCCGTAGTTGAATCCAATTGGCCTTCTCTGGCGGCCCGCACGGCCATTTGTTCGATTTCCATTTCGGGCGTGACCGTGCCGTTTGCCAGCCAGTCTTTCAGTGCGGCGAAACGATCCGTGTCGGTTGACGCCACCACCAGTGCGCCATAGGGATCTTTTTCGAGGCAGCGTTCGATGAGCTGTCTGTTCTCTGGCGTCATCTGCTCGGATAGCCCCAGGCGTTTTTCCATCATTGCCATTTCCAACTGCTTTTCCGGATGGCGCTTCTGGTCAAGCCACTCACGCGAAAACCACGCCCCGGCAAAAATCACTGCCACCAGGGCCACCAACCACGCCAAGCGTTTAATCAGTTCTGACATGCGTTGACTCCTTCATTCAAAGTGATCTGAGTGAACCCGACAGTTTCCCGTTGAAATACCGCCGGCGGGTTGATACTTGCCGTCGACCACCGCAAAATGGTCCGCTGATGTCCTTGGCGGAATGTCACGCCAGCCGGCCGCAACGCTGCCTTCGGATCCAATGGTGGATTTGAAGTGCTAACTGCTGATGTCCGCATTGCCTGCTCCCTGGAAAACGGTTGCTCCCAGTCCAGCAAATCGAGCGAAACCGGCGGTTCTTCACACTTGCGGGCCGATCACGTGAAGCCCAACGTCTCGCAAGGGCTTTTCCTGGTTGCAACTGCCATGCCCGTCTTCCAATGAGCGGTGGACATGGTGAAACCGCCAATCAATATAATCAATCGCGTTTTGCGATCAAGCCCAAGTATGCGCGACTATTCGGATTATGGTCGATTCGATGTTCACCCCTGGTTTTGCGGAACTGGTCCGCGCCCTGGTGGTGATGCGCAAGGCCGCGGGGCTGAGCCAGCGCGAGTTAGCCGAAGCCGTGGGGCGGGAACAAAACTACGTTGCGCGAATTGAAACCGGACAGCGGCGGCTGGATCTGGTGGAATTGATCAAGTTTTGTCGGGGCTGCGGCCGGCAACCCGAGGTCGAGATTCCCGACTTGGTTCGGCGAATCGCTGATTTGGTGCCGCCGACCAAACCCACGCGCGGTCGCAAACATGGCTAAAACGCAGGGGCAAGTTGACTGTTTTCCACAGTCTTTCCGGGTACGATCACGTCCAGCATCGCTATTGCCACAGTCTGCCACATCGTCCGTTTTTCCTGTTTGAATAGCTAAATCTTCCGCGGGCAACGCATTATCGGTTGGTGCGGATAGCAAATCGATCATGGGACAGGGAAAATTGGTGGCATGGCCACGAAACCAAACCACGCGCCCACTTATTCCGGGGTGCCACCATTCATGCGGGCGATGCGGGAAGACGCCAAATTGACCCAGCGCCGTCTGGCCGCCAAGGTCGGCAAACCGCAATGGTGGGTGGCGCGGATCGAAATCGGCAGGCGGCGCATTGATGTAATGGAGTTCGTTTTGTTTTGCGAAGGATGCGGCAAAGCCCCGGCGCCGGCGCTGACGGCGTTGCGCCACACATGACCGACACGAAGTCACCCGCCAATTAGCCACCCATAGCGGAAGGTGCGCCAACTGATAACCCAACTAATCGTCGCTGGATACCTGACCGGCGTGCGATCGGGCCGGCGCAACCGGTATCATGTCACGGCTGATGCTCACGTCGGCGGATGAGCGCAGCCGGGGGTGTGCCGGCGGGCAATCCACGGCCATTGCGGCCTGCCTTTCCTTTGGCCCGTGCCACCTGCCGACGTGTTTTGTTTTAGCCATCAGCCGAAACGAATCATGTTCCGATTTCGGCTGTGGTGCCGGACTTGGTTACCTGGCGGTACATTTTAGCTGTTCGGCCAGCTCCGTGATCTTGTCCGCCACCCACGGGTCACCGCACCTCGCCAAGGCATACAACACCACGAACAGTTCCGGTGATGGCCGGCCACCAATCTCCCCGATAATGTCCAAAATTCGTTCTTGCAAATCTGGTTCGCTTACAGCCAGCATGTAGGTCAGTTCCGGCAGCACGCTCCGGCCCATTACCGCCAGCACGCCCGCAGCCAATTGTTGGCGGCGTCCACTCCACCCAGCCAGCCATTCAAACGCCTGCTGCAACCTTGCCTCCCGGGACAGTTCCGCGAGGTAATCGATGTCGGCTTCGTCCGCGCTGATTGATTCCACCAGCATGACTGCTCCGCTTAATGGCTGCGCGCCGGTAGGGCCGCTTGCCGGCTATTTGGAAAAACGAACCCGGCCCGATGATTGCCCTCCAGCCGGTCCTTGGCCCGCTGGATGGTGCGTTCGATACGATGCAGGTATTCCTCAAGCAGCAGCAGCTTTTCCGGTGCCGCTGCCAGTGTCGTCAATAGGTCATTGCCCGCCCGCGTCACCTGCCGCTGGACATCCCTCTGGCCGGCCAGCCAGCATTTGGTGTTGGTGATCAGCCGTTGCAGCACAGCCGCAAGACGATTGCGATCGGCCCCCGTGGGCTTACGTTGCCCAGACAGCAGTGCCGTCAGGTGGGATTTGTCCTGATAACGGTTAACGGCCCGGCCAAGCTTGCCAATGAAATCCTGCAGTTCACGTAGCTCTTCGGCTTCGTATGCCTCCACCCGTTCCAACCGTTTTGCCTGGATCTGGGTTGGCACCGTTGCCAGTGGCGGCTCCGTGCCATCGCCGTCGTCGTCATTCTCGGCGTCCGCTTCAGCAAGATCACTAACCACCGCTGCCACCATCTCCGCCAGGCGGTCTGCCAACTGTTCCGCTTGCGGTTTCGGCAACAAAGGTGTCGCCCGGTTTTCCAACGCTTTCAATGCCCGCTGGGTGACGCGAAGATCGCGTTCGGCCGGTCGCACCCGCCGCCATGCAGCCTCCACCTCGGCCGGCAAAGTAGTCGGCGGTTTCATCGCAGCTTCGATCACCGCCCGGGCGCGCGCCGCGCGCAACATGTCGCTGGCTAACCCGTCGATTTCGGCAGCCGCGGTGAACGTGGCTGGCCGGTATTGCTCGATCAGCGCCTGGCGGGTGCGGCGGTAATCGCGCTGCAAGCCGCGAAAGTCGTCGGCGGGCCGAATGATCTTGGCGAACAGCCCATGCCCCAGACTGTTTCCCCGGGCGATTGCCTTGCCCCGCGCGGTGACTGGGCCGCGCGAATGCGCGCCGTTGCGGCGGCTGGCCGCGCGCTGGGCCGGCGTCCGCCGCACCGGCGCTGCAGCAGTAACATTGTTATCCGCGAAATAGTCGCTCAGGCGATTGACATACATATAGTTGGCCTCCGTGCCAATACTATGCATCACTGGTCTGACAGGCATCTGCCTGGAAGCACATCCTCTTAATATAGTACACCTCGCCGGCTATTCCGGCAACTCTCCGTGACGGTTGATAGCTTGCCGGAGTGACACTCACATAGGTGCTGTTTCAACTAACAACTCCTGGCCACCGGTGGCATCGTATGCGGATTGGGGGGCGGCCGTGGACATGGTGTCCGCCACGCTACTCTCGTCCATCCGTATTGACTGACCTTTGTGTCCAACCTCGGCTTTCGGGCAACCGCTGAGGCGATAGAAAAGCTGGCGCTCTGTCTCTCCTAACACACGCCGCCATTGCTCCCACGCTTCTTGCCACCATGCCTCCAGCCGGCGCCGCGTGGGGATCTCGCTGAAGCCGCAGGCGTCTGCCTGCTCGCGAATTCGGCTGATCACCTTGCGGCGGTCCTCAAACTCATAACTCGGCCCGAGATAGTCCAGCCAACCCTTGATGGTTTCGATGGCGTGCAGCGGCGCCGCGGGAGCCATGTGCGTGGCGCTGAGGTCGTCGGCCAGACGTTCCCAGGCTTCGGGGGCGATGGTGACCGCCCAACCGGCTGGTGATCCTTGCAGTTGATAACCCAGCCAACGCACCGATTCGCCGGCATCCAGGGCGGCCACCTCGGCACCGGACTTCAGCGGCGTGCCGGCCGACCGGGCCAGACAGGTGAGCTTGGGCAAAACGTCGTCGGCTTCGGCGCGGCTGCGGCACAGCAGCAGCAGATCATCGGCATAACGAACCAGGCGCCCGGGCATAGACTTGGCTATGAACGGCTGGTCGATGAAGCGGTCCGCGAACACATTCCACAAAAACGGCGAAAGCGGCGAACCCTGCCGAATGCCGTGCTTCCCGCCGCTGTCCGAGACCAGCCGGATTAGCTCCACAATCTCCGGCGGCAACTGACGGCGGCAGGCATCAATAAGCCGCGCGAACGGCACCTTGTCAAAGGCCGCTTTGACGTCAGCACAAACCACCACGGCACGTTGTTCCAGACGCGCAATGGTCATCGCTGCCGCCAGCGCGTGCGGAGTCCCTCGGTGCGGTCGAAAGCCCATGCTGAACCACTGGAATGTTGGATCGATCACCGGCTGCAGCACCAGCAGGATCGCCTTGCCGACCATCCGGTCTTCGGCGTTTTGGATGGTCAGGGTGCGGAAGCCCCGGCCTGGCCCCTTGCTGATTTTCACTTGCCGATCCGGCCCCGGCTGGTAGTGCCCGGATCGCAAGGCCTCAGCCAGCGCTTTGCAAAGCGACCAAGCCGCGGAGTTGTCCAGATCTTTCAGCACCATGCCGTTGGGGCCGGGTGCTTGGCCACCTTCTGACCGCAGCGCGTCGAAGCTGCAACGCAGGGTTCGCGCGTCACAAATCCGCTTCAACAAAAATGGGGCAATCATCTCGGGCGGGGCTTTGACCGAAGCCAGGCTGGCAGCGTGAGCGGTATGCACGCGTAGCAGACGATGGTAATCGCCAGAGTGCGCCAGGGCCGGGTCGTGCGCTGGCTGGTTGAGGTCACCAATTTTCCGATTGCGCCGTAAGAGGTAGTCATACATATGGTCACCGTAAAGCTATAAAGGAAAGCCCGCCGCGCCAGCACTTGGTGCTGGCGCGACGGACGCTGGCTTGTCGCCAGAATTTTCATGCTGTCCGCGAAGCGACGCCCGTCAACAGGCGGGCAGCGCCGCCCCGTAGCGGCTGGCGGCCCCTGGGGGATACGCCGGGTGGATACGGGTCCGGCTTTGCAGCCGGTCGCACAGGGGGGGTGCTACATGTGTGCCTCCTTCCCGGGCCAGGTGTGGTAGTAGGTAGGGGTAGGCCTGCCAGGCGGAGGGCTGATCGGCTTAGCCGGCTCTCCGGGTCTGGCTGGGGCAGCGCTGGCTCGGGTGGCTGCTCCAGTGTAGGTGGTGCCGGTTTTAGCCAGTTCGCCACCCTCATAGCCGGGGGTGCCGGCGCTGATGATGGTGGGGCCGGCTGTCGCTGATTCGGGTCGGCCGGCGGTGTTAATGTCGGCTGGCTTGGTATCAGCTAAGTCGGGGTTGGCTATTGCGGCTATGCCGGCGGTGTCAGTATTAGGTGCATCAGTTCTGGCTTGGCCAGCTATGGATAGGCCGGCTGTGTCGGTACTGGCTGCATCAATATCGGCCGGGCCGGCATGGGCTGGTTCAGGCCCTATTGCCTTCGACGTGGCGACAATTGCGGTCACGCTTCCGGCGGCGGCCGTGGTAACCGGCCGGGTTGGTCCCGTAGTGTGGAGTGCCGGCATTACGGGATCGCTGATGCCGGCGCATGTTGTAGCTGGCTGATTATGCCAGCGGTGGTTCGTTGTTGAGCGATTGCGGTTGCCGTTCGGTGCCCCATAGATGGTCCAGCCCCTGCCGGCGTAGCTACGGAGCCGCTGCCGGCAGTTCCGCTTGGCCGAATCATCGAAGTCGTCAGCTATATCTATCAGGAGCATCTGCCGGCGCGTTCCACCACGCGGCGGGAACTTGGCCAAGCCGGCCAGGCCGTCGGCGCTGGCCGCGATGAGCACATCGGCATCGAGGGGGCGGTCAGCGGCATAGGTAATGGTGTAGATGCTGCCGCCAGCCGTGCCCTGGCAGGGCCGGCGCTGAACGGTGCCATCCTGGCCGCTGAGCAATTCCCAGCCGGGCAGGCGGCGAAGTAACTCCCGTCCCTGTTCCACTGATTCCGTCAAGATGATTACCTTGCCTGGCTGATCGCCGGCAGGCAGTTCAGCGCCGGCAGCAATCGTCATCCCAAGCTCGCCGAGCCGGGCTAGGTTCCGTTCCGCGATGGCGCGGGCCGCGGCAGCAATGCGGTCATTGCGCGCGTCGTTGCCCCAATACGCTGTCTGTTTATAAGCCAGTGCGTCCAAGCCCCTGGTGCATGGGAAAGACGGCGCATCCAGCATCTCCACTGTGACCACCGGCTCCGGCATCGGCTGGTAAATCACCGGCCCGGTCATGGTTTCCAGCAGCAGCCGCTCAGTGCTACGCAGTGTCATGCTGGGCGTCGTGAGCGCAAAAGTTCGCCGGGCGTCCAGGCCAACGTGACCCAGACCTTCCTTGGCCTTCTCGCCGAATGCCGTCAGCGGGTCGACCAGCAGGAGGATGTCCACGCGCGGCCCCCGCAATGTATTCAAATAGGTATAGCTGTAAACCGTGATGCGGTATTGCGCAGTGACGTTGGTGCCGCCGACGGCCAGCCCGACACGCTGCTTCAGGCGTTTCGTCAACTTACGCCACCACCACCACGCCTGCTTGCGGGTGGCGGTGGCGATGGCGATGCGGGCGGCGGGATAGGCCTGGCAAATCGCCTTCAGGGCGGCGCGGATGTCCTTGCGGTGGGCCAGTTCCAGTTGGCCTTCAGTGTGCCGGGCGATCGCCAGCAGCATCGGCTGGTAATCACCGGCGGCGGCAACCACCGCAGCATCGGCAATGTGGCCCGGCCCGAAAACGCGCAAATCGGTGACGCTGACCGCGCCGCCCAGACCCTCCAGGTGGCGGATAATGCGGGGCAGCAATCCCAAGGGCACGGCCATGCGTTGCCGGAAGTCACTGGTGTAAAGGCAATGGGTCTGTGTTTCGGCCTGGCAGCCATACGGCCCGCCAGGCACAAACGTCGTCTTCGGAAAGGTCAGCATCTCAGCGATTTGCGCGACTGGCGGATCGATGAGGGCTACCCCGCCGCTGATGATTATGGAGATACGCTCGCCCGCCAGCAGGTGGTGCAGAATCAGAGATTGTTCACCAAAGTTGGACATCGGTGTGTTCCAATACGCATAGACGAAATTGGTTCTGAGCCGGTTGGACACGCTGTCCATACTGGCTGATTGTTGCTGCATCATGCGCCTCCGGCCGGCGTGCCAGTCCCAACGGTGGTGGCCGACCGGCCCAAGTCAGCGGCCATTTTGGCGAGCAACGTTTCGGCGGGAACGCCGTCATATTTGTTCGCGGAATCGATGAGTTCTTCTGTGATCGTGCGAAGCAGATGCAATTCGCTGATGCGATCATGGACTGCCCTGCGGTAGATGTTCTTCGATTGGCCGTCCAATCGCGGCAGCAACGGTCCAACCGCGCGGATGAAAAGCTCAAACACCTGCGTCGCATTGCGCGGCTGCGGCTGGGGTGGCGGTACGTATGCGGCGACGATCGCCTTGATGGCGCTGGCATCCTTCGCCCTGGCCACCGTGCCGGCGATTTCACTCTGCACCTCCCGTCCCATGCCGGTTAATTTTTCCGCCAGCAGCATCGGCAGGTGGCCATCGCGTACGGCACGCTGGATAGCGTCGGGCAGTGTTAGGATGCGGCAGAGCCGCACAAGATGGCGGCCGCTCATACCTAGCGCAGCGCCAACTCGCTCACGGGCCTCCGTGGAATGGCTTGGGTCGATAGTGCCGGGAGCCCGCTTTTTCTCGGCTTCCAACAGCCCGACAACAGCACGAGCTTTTTCCAGGGGGTGCAACTGGCGCCGGGCCAGGTTGTCAGCGATGAGCAGGCCAGTGACCGTGGCAGCGTCGGCGTCGATTAGGTCCATCCGCACGATGACCGTCACGTCCTTATAACCCAACTCGAGCATGGCTTCTTTCCGTTGGTGGCCTTTGATGATTGTGCCGGCCGGCAATCCAGCCGCGTTCTTCGGCGGCATCACCTCGGGTGGGTGCTGTAGCCCATTTTGCTCGATGTCGTTGAGGAGCGCCTGGTAGTCGGCTTCACTATGCCAACCAAAAAAGCGGCTCTGCTCCGGGTGAGGCAGCAGGCGAGCCAGTTTCATACTCTTCGTGGGGTTCATTGTCATATCTCCTTTCATGGATCGTTGATTGCGCGCCGTTCGCGGCGCGAATAAGTTCGTTGCGCTTGTTTCAAGTCAACCCAACCTGATCCAGCTTTTTATCCGCAGCTGCGATGGCGCGAGCCCGTTGCGCCGTGGTGACCACTGTTGGGGACGTGGCCGGAACGCTCAGCCGCTCAATAAACCGGAGGCAAGCTTCTACACTCGTGTAGTGCGTGCTACCCATCCGGACGGTTTCCAAAACAATCCCCCCGATGCCTTTCATCGCCCATCGCCGTAGCGTTCCGATATCGGCGCGACCACCGCTACGGCCGCGTAGCCACGGCAGTTTGCGGGCGTCGTGCAGCCGCAGCAGTTGTTCGGTCTGAATGTCGATCATGGTGTTGACCTCCGTTGCACAGCCAACACGTATAAACCACCACAGATAGCGCGCAACGCCCGTAGTGCGTGGATAGATTTGGTAAACTCCGATCCAACCAGTAGTTATGTATTTGGATTTTTGAAGAAAATCGTCGTTGCGCAACGGAAATTCAGGTAGGACGTGGCAGAACCTTCACAAGCTTCAGGGTTGCGCCATGGCATTTGGGACACCTTGACCCGCCATGATAGGACACATAGCAGTCAGTACATTGGAGTTCGTAGTCGCCAATGACTGCATCATCGTCGTTCTTGTTCTGTCGCCATTTTTGGGAGAAGCGGACTAGATCTTTCAGTTCTATACGCCTTGCCGGTCCTTTTTCACCATTCGATTTCAGTTTTTCTTGGTCACAAGCTCTGGACAGAACGCCTTTGTTGATGCCGGTCAAGTCCTCGGCATCCGAAACCGTAATCCAGCCCTCGGATTCACCGACGGTTTGCCTGGCGATTTTCTCTGCAATGAAATCACATATAAAGGCAGCCTTCTTGTATCCCTCGCTGCTGTTCAAAAAGAAACCGCCAGTGTACGTGTTGTGCAACATGGCCAAGGCGAGATCGTCTGGCAGTTCGTCGCGATGTTTGCACCCAATATACTGCCACACTTCCCCGACCAATCCCAGCGCCACGTTATCGGAATAGACAATATCTACAGGCGGGAGTGGCGGAAAACTGGACTCCGGGAGGTCTTCCTTACCTTCAACCTTCAGCGTTGGCCATTTGGCATATAATTCCTGAAGGTACGCTTCGAGGGTCCGTTGCGCGTTCGGTACAATCAACGGGCCGGGATGTGGTGCTTCCGTATTAAGCCTTTTGGGATATCCCAGCTTCAGCGCGGCGAGGCTTTTGGGTTGCAGGATTTCATTCAAATCAACTACCGAGTCAAGCAATCCCTTTTCCCATGCCGCGTAGATCGTCCATCCGGCAACTTCCATCAACTCCGCATTCGCGTCCCTCTGGCCGCGTACGAGTCTGCCAGCTTCGTCGCGAAACGCGGCTGCCAGTAATCGCAAGTCTTTGACGATGCGATCTTGCAAACTGATTTCTGAATTCGTGGAAGGCTCCGCATCTGATGCCATGTTTCACCGTCTTTCATCGGGTCGACCCCGGCGGGCTGGCGGACGGTGAGTACGCCAGCGCCACCGGGGCCGTCATACCGCTGATCAAGCGGCACTCCCGAGCTTTTGATTCTAACCGACCGCCGCCATCACATCCTGTGCCGCCGCCACGTTTCGCTCCGCGTAAACCTGGGTAACCGTCAAGGTCCGGTGGCCAAGAATAACCTGCGCTGCTTCCAGCCCAAAATCCTTGCGTAGCCGGGTTGCGGCGCTGTGCCGCAGTTGATGCGGATGCCAGCACCAAGTGTGGTGCCAGACGCTGCGTTGGGCAGCCTTTTCCTTGCGCTGTGCCGCCTTGCTGGCAAGCTGTTCGGGCGTGTCATCCGGCTTGGGCATATCGGCGCTGACGGTTTTCAACTCCGCCGGCATGTTGAAGGCAACTTCGCAGGCCCGGGCAATCGCCCGGCAGTAGCTGGTTGTGTCATAGCGATTCGTCGGTGCCTTACGCGGCTTCCGCTTCCGATTGCTGCCGGGCACGTTGCCGCAACTCAGCGGCGTCTTACGCATGTCGCTGAGCTTACGCCGGTGGTTATCCATGCCGTCAGCGGGGCTGAAGATGTACGCCTGCAAGTCGTGTTTTAGGAAAGGCCGAAGAATCATCTGGGCACGCGGCCCAAAGTAAATCTCACGGGTGTGGCCGTGGTGTTGTGTTTTGTGCTGCGCCGGGCGATAGATCCACAAGCGGCCGGTCGTATCGATGTCGCAACTGCGTATAGTGGTCACTTCACCAGAGCGGATACCCGTTAGTCGCTGTAACTGGATCATCGCTGCCACCGGTGACTGCTGTGTCGCCTCCAATGCCAGTTCTTCAATCTGCTGGATCAGGGCATCGGGCACTGGCGCACTGGTTGATTCCTGTAAACTGATCAGTTTGGCCAACGCAGGCGATAGCACCGCAATCACAGCATCCACCCGTTCATCGGGCACCGGCTTGACCGGATCAGATTCCCGGGCTTCGGATCGTCCGGCCTTCAGACCCGAGACCGCTGCCAATCCGTGGTAGATGCTGGGAAGCACGAGTTCGTTTTCAACCGCCCACTTGAACACATGCTTGATCCGGCCCACACGCCGGTTGATGTGCGTTCGGCAAATGCCAGCCTCGATCATCGCCTGCCGCACCGCCTTCAGCGCCAATGGCCCAAATTGCGCTGCCGCGGTATGGCCGTAAAGACGACGCAGCGGCCGCAGGGCGTCACGGTAGCATTCCGCCTCGTGGGTGGGCGTGCCATCGGCATGGCGGTAGTACGCCTGGGCATAATCCCAGAACGAAGCGATGATTTCCGCAATGGTGATACCGTCATCATCGGCCGCGTGGCGGCCTTTAACCAGCCATTCAGCGACGAGCCGGTCGTATTCGGTGCGGGCGGTCTTGCTGCCCCAAGGACCAAGATAATGATCTTTGCCGGCCAGACGAACAACCGCATGGCCGCTGGCCTTATGGTGGGACATTTTGGGAACGGGAGAACGTAACATGTGCAGCCTCCAAAGAGTTTTCCTCAGTATTTACTGAGGAATCCAGAATCTTCGGGCCGCACTGCCCAACGCGGGCAGGTACGCTAAGTCAAGCGTCCGGCGTATCTTACGATCAATATTCCCGGCAGGTCTCGAACCTGCAACCTTCGGCTCCGGAGGCCGACGCTCTATCCAGTTGAGCTACGGGAACGTATATCGCTCCGGTCAAGGCCACCACTTTACGACGCGCCGCGGGCAGCGTCAATTCTTTACATCTGCCGGCCGCCGATTAACATGGCAGCATCATGCGCTGCCTACTCATGGGGTTGCTGCTTCTTTCACTGCCGGCGGCGGCGGTGGCGCAGGTCGCTGGACAGGCCAATGGGCAGGTGCTGTGGGTTGGCTTCAACAATATTTACCGGCCGGATTGCTGGACGCCGATGCTGGTGCAAGTCACCAATCACTCGGCGGAGAATGGCGTTTACCAGATCAACGTGGTGCAGGAAGATCTGGACCGCGATCTGGTTTCGTTTGGCCCGCAGAATTTGACCTTGGGCGGCAATGCCGAAGGCCAGGGCACCGGCGACAAATTCTGGATTTATTTCCGGCCGCAGCCTAGCGGGCTGCCGGATGCACAATCGACGGTGGCCGATCTGGATCGGCATTTGCGCGTGGTGCTGGCCAAGGATGGCAAGCAGATCGCCACGTTGCCGTTTACGCAAACCATCACCAATATCGATCCGCGGCGCGGCGACGGCGATGGGCATCGCAGCACCAAACTGGTGCTGTTTGTCGGCGAAGGCGACCGGCCGGTGATTCCTAAGTATGCGGAGATGTTCGGCTTGCTGGAAGATGTGGTGGCGGTGCCCTGCCGGGTGAGCGATCTGCCGGATAACGTGATCGGCTATGAAGCGGTCGATCAAATTGTCTGGCTGGACGCCAACGCCGGGCAGCTTGAGCGCGGCACCGGGACGATCGTGCTGGATGCGCTAACGCAGTGGGTGCGGCAAGGCGGGCATCTGGTGGTTTGCCAGCCGACGGAATCGGCCAAGATCAAACCCTTCCTGCCGATGCTGCCGGTGGTCACCGATGAAAGCGGGGTGAAGCTGGTGGATTCCCGCGACATTTCCCCGCTGCGGCGGATGGCCGGCGTGGAGCAATCGGGCTTCGATAAGGAATGGGACGGCCTGGATCATACGTTTAAGATTGGCCGGGCGCCGGCCACGCCGGATGCCAAGGTGGATGAATGGATGCAGTGGCCCGATGGCCCGTCCACGCCGTTTTTAGCCCGCCGGGGTGTGGGCATGGGCATGGTGACCTGGGTGGCGCTGGATTTGGGAAATCCCACGATTACCGATCAGGCCAAACGACGCTGGCGGGCGGTATGGGACCGCGTGTTCGATTGGAACAACGCCAACGTGCCGGAAGATTGGAAGAAACCCGATACGATGGACGATCCCTGGGCGGTAACTGGCATCAGCGATCTGGGCGCAGCCATTGGCCCCAAAACCATGGACCTGACCAGCAAGGCCGCGTACCTGATTTCGCTGGCGATCTTTTTCTTCATCGCCTACTGGGCGATTGCCGGGCCGGGCATGTACTTCCTGCTGCGGGCCAAAAACCGGGCGCAGCTCAGTTGGTTTTTCTTTGGCTTGACCGCCGCGGCGGCCACGGGGTTGACCTGGCTGATCGTCATGGTGGTGGTGCGCGGTCCGCCGGAAATGCGCCACCTGACCACCATTCGCTATAGCCCGGATCAGGATACCGCCATCATCGCCAGCCGGTTTGGCCTGTATATTCCGCAGGATAATCTGCATGAAAAGATCGGCTTAACCGGCACCGCCGCCGACCAGGTTAGCTATGTCACGCCGTTTCCGATGCACCCGCAGTTTGTGGGCAATGATGATTCGTTCCCATCGTATCTGGAATATTCGGTGCCGGTCCGCAGCACACAGGATACGGCCGCACCCGACATCACGGTGCCCTATCGCAGCACGCTGAAGAAGTTCGAAGCAGTTTGGGTAGGCTCCAGCAAAAGCAAGATCGATCTGGCCGATGGCACATCCGCCATCCAGCTTGTCTCGCCAGCCGATGGCTACCTGCATGGTACACTGGTGAATCATAGCGGGTTTGATCTGGTGGATGTTTATTTCGCTTTCAAGTTTCCCAGGGCGGGACATTTCGCGGACAAGGAGGTTAGCGCGGTCGATGACGATTGGCTGGTCTACCTGCCGAGTTGGAAAAACAACGATCCGCTTGATCTCAATACCATCGTCAAGAACCGCTTGATGAACCTGGACAAAGCCGGCGGCCTGCAACCTGGCCAGGACAAGATTGTCGCTGGTTGGTTGCAGGACGACATGTATTGGGAACGTTACTGGGCCAAGCAAGGCGGGCATATTGCCGATGTCGATGCCCTGGGTTCGGCGTTTCCCATGATGGCGGTTTGGGACCGCATCCGGCCATGGCATAATCGCAAGGATGACACGAGCCACATTGAACTGTTTCACCGTGGTGGCCGGCAATTGAATATGTCGACGATCCTCAGCAGTGGCCGGCTGGCGATCTTTGGCGTGGCTGGCGACGGCACGGCTTCACCGCTGCCGCTGACCGTTGCCGATGCACCGGTGAGCGGAAACGGCAAGACGCTGGTAGAATTCGCCCTGCCCCTGGATCGGAGCAAGGCGATCAAGTTGCCGGGCACCCGGCCAGTCGAGGCCGAGCACTGATATCGGATGGGATGGATTATGGCTGTGGTCATTAAAACTGTGAATCTCACCAAGCGTTACGGCACGCTGGTGGCACTGTCCAACATCAACCTGGAGATCAACGAAGGTGATTGCTTCGGTTTCATCGGCCCCAATGGCGCGGGCAAAACCACCACCATCAAAATCCTGGCCACGCTGCTCCAGCCCACCTGGGGCGAAGCCCGCGTGTGCGATCATGTGGTCGGCTACCAATCGCGCTCGATCCGCCCGCTCATCGGCTATGTACCCGACTATTTCGGCGCGTACGAAGACATGGTGGTGCAGGAATACCTGGAATTCTTCGCCGCCGCCTACAACATCAACGGCCCACGGCGAGCCAAGATCGTCAACGACGTCTTGGAACTGACCGACCTCGGTTTCAAGCGCGACGCCTTGGTGGATGGCTTATCCCGCGGCATGAAGCAGCGCCTCAGCATCGCCCGCGTCTTAGTCCACGACCCAAAGGTATTACTACTGGACGAACCGGCCGGCAACCTCGATCCCCGCGCCCGTATCGAAATGCGCGAGCTGCTCAAAGAGCTGCGCCGCATGGGCAAAACCATCGTCATCTCCAGCCATATCCTTCCCGAACTGCAAGACTTGTGTAACACGGTCGGCATCATCGAGCGCGGCGAGCTGCTCTACAGCGGTCCGTGTGCCGACATCGTGCGCAAGGCCCGCACCGGCGCCATCCTGCAAATCGCCGTGAGCAAAGGTCAGGAGCAAGCCGGAGCCTTGCTGGCGCAAAACCCCAACGTGGAAAGCGTCGCCGCCAACAACGGCTTCCTGCAAGTGACCTTGCGTAACAGCATCCAAGGCTATGCCTTCGTGGCTCAGGAACTGGTCAACGCCGGCTTCGATTTGACGATGCTCAAGGAAGAGGAAGTGAACCTGGAAACGGCGTTCATGCGGCTGACCAAGGGCGCGGTGCAGTAAGCGCAGCGCTACCTTCACACCCCTCTGTCCCCTTGTCATCATGTCACTTGACATGACAACCCCGACGGGCGATGATTTTTGGTGTTATCAGCCTGTTTGGCGGCTGGTGGTAGACTAGCACTACGCGAAGTTCGGATTTCATCGGCGAGCTACGCATGGCGATCAATCCGATGAACTTAAGCCAGGCCATGCCTTCGATCAAACTTTATCGGCCGGTAGCTTGTTCCACGTCGCGTGGTTTGTGGCAGGCGGCCAAAGCGGTCTTTATCGAAGCGCTGGAAGCGCGCCGCTTGCTGAGCGCGAGCGGAATTCCCGCCATGATGGGCAGCACGGGAATCAACCCCACGGCGGATGTCAAATCCGGCGCTGTTTTGACCGATCTGGATGCGCTGAATTCCACGGGCACGGGAACGGCCCTGCTGCATCTGTACCCTGGGGATTACTGCACGTCCAACTTGTCACAGGGGATGTATTCGTCCGGGGATGACACAGTGATGCTGGACTGCTACAAGCAAAATATCACGCCGGCCATCAGTTTCGAATATTACACTACGGGGGGCTATGCGGCGCTGCTCAGTTATCCCTGGACGTCCATTGGCCAGACCTTTGCCGCACGCTATGAACCCGGCGGCACGTGGGACCAGGAACAAAAAGCCAAGAATCCAAATTTCAACATGAATTTCGGGGTAACGCTGTACAAGGCGATCAATGAGCCGGACGCCGACACCCCCGCCATCAATGCCGGCAACTATGCCACCGCGCTGCAGGATTTGGCCAACGGTGTCCATGCGGTCAACGCCAGCCTGCAGGTGGTGCCGGGCGGCTTCGCCTACCCGAACGCATCCGGGCAGATTCCTAATCAACCGCTGAAGGCCTCCCTGCAAGTGTTGATTAACGCCATCGCCCCGATGTTGAACAATGGCACCCTGGCAGGCATCGATCTGCATACCTATGAAGATGCCACCTATGGCCCGGTTCCCGGTGGCTTTGCGTGGGGCGCTTATAGTAACTTCGTCAAGGTGAAGAATGACGCCGTGCCGAAAATTACCGCCGACATCAAGTTCTATTGCTCCGAATTTGATTACCATTTATCGGGCAACGCCACCGAAACTTCCGCCGCAACCGGATTGCTCACGCAGATCTGGGACAATCTGGGCGTGGTGGGCGACAACGGCGAACCGATCACGCAACTGGCCTTGGTTTATACCTTGAATTTGACCCCGGCGACGGACAGCACCAACGGCATGGCCACCCAGTTAAGCCCGTGGCTTGGTGATGAACGTGCCCAAGACGTATCGCTGGTGGCGCAGCTTACCAATGGCATGTCGTTCGTTTCCGCCGATCCAACCAAGACCGGCACCTACGTCCTGAAAGACGCGGCCGGTGATCGCAAGCTGTGGGTATGGCAGGACGTGAAAAGCTGGACCGACGAACTGGGGACCAGCTTGACGATTACCAACATTCCCGCCACCGCGACCGCGCTGAGCGTTTATGGATGGAATGGACTGCGCCAAACCATTCCGCTATCGGGCAATACCTCCTACACCGTCACCGGTCTGCCCGGCAATGAAACCTATATGTTTCTGGCCACCACCTTGCCCAGCGGCTGGACCGACAGCAATATTGGCGCGCCGACACTGCCTGGCTCGGCGAGCCTTGCCACCAACACGTTCACCATCACCGGCAGCGGCGCGGCGGGTATTGGTAATGCCAGCGATCAGTGCAACTTGGCCAGCACCAACCTTACCGGCGACGGTACGATCATCGCCGAGGTGGACAGCCTCACCGACACCAGTTCCGCGGTCGGGGTCATGTTCCGCGATTCCAGCGCCGCCACCAGCTACTTTGCCGCGGTAGTGGTTACACCCGGCAACGGGGTCTCTTTCGAATGGCGCTCCGCCGCCGATCCCAACGGCTGCCTTACCACCGTCGGCAACCTCACCACACCCGAGTGGGTCAAGTTGTCCCGTGTCGGCAATACCTACACGGCTTACTATTCTGGCAATGGAACTTCCTGGACCCAGATTGGTAACCAGACCATTGACTTCACTTCCGTTGCCAAGGGAACGGCCTCGTTGGCCAGCTTGGCGGTGACGTCGGACAATATCGCCAGCTATTGCACCGCCACCTTCACCAACGTGTTGATCACTAATCCGCCCGTCACCACCGCCTCCATTGCCGGCACCATTTACGCCGACACTAACGACAGCGGCGTGTGGAATGCCGCCGACCCTGCATTGAATGACGTGACGGTGTACATCGACGCCAAGAACGACGGCAAGCTCGACCCCGGCGATCCCAGCGTCAACACCAAAGCCAGCGGCAATTATCTTTTCAGCAGTTTGGCTGCGGGAACGTATACCGTGCGTGAAGTGGTTCCGGGCAACTACACCGCGACATCACCGGCGACTGCGTATATCGACGTGACGCTGGCCGCCGGCCAGGCTTCTGCCGGCAATACCTTCCTGGATGCCCCGACCGGCAACGCCACCCAAGTGGCGGTATACCGGCTTTACAGCCCGGTGACTTTGGAACATCTCTACACCACTGATCTCAACGAATACAACACGCTGGAAAGTTACGTGGGAACGTGGAACGCCGAAGGGCAGGTATTCAGTGAATACAGCGGCCCGGCCACGGTTGGCGGCATAGCCGATGAGCCGTATTACCGGCTCTACAATCCGTCGGTGCTGCAACATTTGTGGACCACCGATTTCAACGAATACACCGTGCTGGGCACCGAAGGCTGGAATCAGGAAGGCATTGTGGGCTACGTATTCCCCGCCGCTCCCGGCAGCACCGCAACCACGCTGCCAACGGTGCCGAACAGCCAGTCGCTGTATCGCCTGATGGCTCCGCAAGTCCATTTGTGGACAACGACGCCCAACGAATACGACACGCTACAAACCGAAGGCTGGACGGGGGAGGGGATTATTGGCTATGTGCTGTAGAAAAGCGAAAAGCGGAGAGCGGAAACAAAGACCGTGCTACCAGACTGTCAATAAGATGGCCATAGGGGTTCACCGTCGAGTAGGGAACAGACCGATTGCCGTGCGATCGCCGCGAACCGGACAGGCGGATTGGCCGCATCCGGCTTTCCAGTTAGTGGGCCATCTTCAGGAAAGGACGGTTCGGAACCGATGGTTGGCCGCGATAAAGGGAACGAAAAACAAGTACCGGCATTTCCAACGGAGAGCCGTTGGTTTGTCCGGCGTCCGATCATCAAGAACTTCCCGCGGCATAGGAAAAATCATGGTAGCGGGCAACGTTTGCACGATCTAGGAACTCGCCGGGCTGACGCCACCGAAAAGCAGCAGCCGCGATAGGGTGTGTTGGCTCACGCCCGACGGCTTATTGTCCATTAACAATCCATCAGTTCCAATGACTCAATCACCGCCAGGCCGGGGATGGGGAGGCAGAAACGATGACAAAACCGCCGCCAACCTGGCGGAGGAAACTGGTTCCTGTGGAAAAATTGGCGCATGGAGAAAATTATCTTGATTCGCCGGTCCGGTTTTGTTATGGTTCGGAACGATCAGGTCTTTGTCGTCGTCCGAAGTTGTGTCCGTTGGAGCTGTTTATGGTCGCAACCGAAACGTCCGCCAATTCGATCCCGCTCCGGGATTTGCAAGCGTTGGATACGCTTTTGGAAGAGTTTCGCGGCCGCAAAGATGCGGCTATTTCCATCTTACAACGTGCCCAGGATTTGTTTGGCTACTTGCCGCGGGAGATCCTCCACGCCATTGCCGAACGCACGCATATTCCGCTGAGCCAGTTGTACGGTGTCGCCACGTTTTACGGGCAATTCCGTTTGAAACGGCATGGGCGGCATCTGGTGCGGTTGTGCGATGGCACCGCCTGTCATGTGCGCGGGGCGAATAAAAACCTCGATGAAGTGCAAAAGAAGCTGGCCGTGGAACCCGGGGCGACCACCGCCGATGACAAGCTAACCCTGGAAATCGTCTATTGCCTGGGGTCGTGCGGGCTGGCGCCGGTGGTGCTGGTGGATGACAAGGTGCATGGCCGGCTGACGAGCAACGAACTAATTTCGCGGCTGGAAAAGCTGCCTTAACCCCATATGAAAGAGCCGATCGCGGTTCGCCTAAAGAGAGTAAGCCATGCCCAAGCTCACGACGCCGGATGATCTGACTGCCCTTCGCGGCCGCAAGCAGCAGGCGATGCGAGTGGCCGCGGCCACCACCACGCAGGTTTACGTGGGCATGGGCACGTGCGGCATTGCCGCCGGGGCGCGGGAAACGCTCAACGCCATCAAGGAAGAATTGGAACGGCGGCACATCGGCGCGACCGTCAGCATGGTGGGTTGCATTGGCATGTGCGTGAAAGAACCGCTGGTCGATATTCAACAGGCCGGCAAGCCGCGCGTGACCTACGCCAACATCGTACCGGAGCGTGTGCCCCGGCTGATCGAAGAACATTTGATAAACGGCCGGCCGGTCAAAGAATGGTGTGTCGGCCGGTTGCCCAGCGAATAAAAAATCCCCAGGAGAGCCAACGTGACCGACAACGCTTTGCCAGCTCCGCCTTATCGACCGGGAATCACAACCCCGCCCATCCGCGCCACGGTGGTGGTGTGCGGCGGTGAGTATTGCGAGTCGCACGAAAGTGCCGAGTTGCAATCGGCCTTGGAAACGCACGTGAACCGGCGTGGTTTGGGTGAACAGGTGCGCGTGACGACCGGTCCGTGCCGCGGATTTTGCGGCTCCGGTCCCACGGTCATCATTCTGCCGCAGGGCATCTTATATTGCCGGGTGGGCTTGAATGATGTGCAGGCGATTGTGGAAGAAACGCTGGTCAAAGGGCGGATTGTCGAGCGGCTGGTGTTTCACGAACCGGCGGAATTTCTGGATATTCCGCTCTACCGCGAAATTCCGTTTTTCAGCCGCCAGGTGCGCGTGGTGCTGTCCAACTGCGGCATGATCGATCCGGAATCGATTGAAGAATATATCGCGGTTGATGGCTACTCGGCCCTGGCCAAAGCCTTGACGCGGATGACGCCGGAAAACGTGATTGCCGAGATGAAGGAATCGGGCCTGCGTGGCCGCGGCGGCGCGGGATTCTCGACCGGCACGAAATGGGATTTGTGCCGCAAAGCGCCGGGCGACGTGAAATACGTGATCTGCAACGCCGATGAAGGCGACCCCGGGGCATTCATGGACCGCAGCGTGCTGGAAAGCGATCCGCACGCGGTGCTGGAAGGCATGGCTATCGCCGCTTATGCGGTGGGCGCGCAACAGGGATATATCTATTGCCGCGAGGAATACCCGCTGGCCATCACCCGCCTGGAACATGCCATTGCCCAAGCCAGCGAATATGGGTTGCTGGGGCAGAACATTCTGGGCTCGGGATTTTCGCTGAACATCGCCATCAAGGAAGGTGCTGGCGCGTTTGTGTGCGGCGAAGAAACCGCATTGATCGCCTCGATTGAGGGCCGGCGCGGCGAGCCGCGCCCGCGGCCGCCGTTCCCCGCCGTCAGCGGTTTATGGGGCAAGCCGACCAACATCAACAACGTCAAGAGTTATGCCAGCACGCCACGCATCATCCTCCGCGGCGCGAAATGGTTTGCCGGCATTGGCACGCCGAAGTCGCCGGGCACGGCCATCTTTGCCCTGACCGGCAAGATCAATAACACCGGCCTGATTGAAGTGCCCATGGGCATCCCGCTGGGCGATATTATTTTCGATCTGGGCGGCGGTGTGCCGCGCGGCAAAATGTTCAAAGCGGTGCAAACTGGCGGCCCGTTGGGCGGTTGCTTGCCGGTGGCGGCGCTGAACACGCCGGTGGACTTTGATTCGCTGACCGAGGCCGGGGCGGTGATGGGTTCGGGCGGGATGATCGTGGTGGACGACGACACCTGCATGGTCGAGTTGGCGCGGTACTTCCTGCAATTCGCCGCCGCCGAATCCTGCGGCAAATGTATTCCCTGCCGGGTGGGCGGGCAGCGGTTGCTGGACGCGCTCAAGCGGATTACCGAAGGCCAGGGCACACGTAAAGATTTGACGATCATCCGCGAAGTTTCCGACAAGATGGGTGGCACATCGCTGTGCGGCCTGGGCCAGCGAACGCCCGGCCCGGTGTTGGCCGCCTTGCGCTTCTTCGAGCAGGAATTCCTGGAACACATTGACGACCGCATGTGCGCCGCCGGCCAATGCCGGTCGCTGGTGCGGGCACGCTGCATCAACGCCTGCCCGGCGGGTGTGGAAACACCGGCGTACCTGGCGCTGATCGCCCAGGGCGAATTCGCCAAGGCGTTGGATATCCACCGCGAGCGCAATCCGTTTGCGCTGATCTGCGGGCGGGCTTGTCCGGCGTTTTGCGAAAAGAAATGCCGCCGCGCCGAACTGGACGAACCGATCGCGGTGCGGCTGGTCAAACGTTTCATGGCCGATCACGAATATCATCATCCCTGGCAACCGCCACCGCTGCGGGATGAAGCGCAGCGCGGGCAGAACCACGGCAAGAATGTCGCGGTGATTGGTGCCGGCCCGGCTGGGCTGACCGCCGCCTGCCGCTTGGCGCAAATGGGTTATGGCGTCACCGTTTTTGAAAAATATCCCACGCCCGGCGGAATGCTTTCCTGGGCGATCCCTGCCTATCGCCTGCCACGGCCGACGCTTTACAGCGAAATCGCCAACATTCTCAGCGCCGGCGTGAAACTGAAATGCGGCAGCACGCTGGGCGTCGATTTCAGCCTCGACCAGTTGCTCGATGCCATGGGTTTCTCGGCGGTGGTGCTGGCCATCGGCGCGCACCACAGCCGCCGCATGGGCATCCCCGGCGAAAACAAGGCGGGCGTGCTGCAAGGGCTGGAATTCCTCCGCCAGATTGTCCCGGATTACAAAGGCGAACGAACGTTCGACGTGCGCGGCAAGCGCGTGGCGATTGTCGGCGGCGGCGATGTCGCCGTGGACGTGGCCCGCGCGGCGCTACGCTTGGGCGCGACGCAGGTTCACGTGCTTTATCGCCGGGCGGGCGAACACATGCCCGCCGCCCATTTACCGGAAGAAATCGACGCGGCCATGCAGGAAGGCGTGCAGTTCCACACCCAGGTCAATCCCACCGAAGTATTGGGCGACGACCATGTAACCGGCGTGGTGGTGCAGCGGCAACGGCTGGCGGAATTCGATTCCAGCGGCCGGCGAAGACCCGTCGGCATTCAGACCGAAACGTATACGTTGCATATCGATCTGCTGGTGGAAGCGGTGGGCCAAACGCCTGATTTGTCCTGCCTGCCGGAAAAAGCTTTGGCCGCAACGGCCAGTTCGACCCTGGTGGTGGGCGAGGCACTGAACACCACCCGGGCCGGCATTTTTGCCGCCGGCGATGCGGTGCTCGGGCCGGCCACCATCATCCAGGCCGTGGCCCATGGCAACCTGGTGGCCGTGGCGGTGGATCAGTGGCTGCATACCAAATCGCTAACCAAGCCGCGGTTTATCACGCCGCAGCATCTGGTGCCGGCCACGCATGATCTGACGGCTTATGCCGATGCGCATCGGCCGGTTAATCCGCGTTTGGAAGTCCCGGTGCGGTTGCGGAATTTCGACGAAGTGGAAACCGGGTTTGATGAAAACACCGCTCGCGAGGAAGCGCGGCGCTGCCTGCGGTGCGATTTGGAAGCCGCCGATGCCTTGCGTCTGGCCCAAGCGAAAGCGGCCCTGGTGGAGAGCGCGATATGATCACAACGCTAAGCAGTAACGAGCCGATTGCGGC
>Ga0316217_10001647_pt1 | contig 28442 bp, 32 predicted proteins | sample 1anoAmetaG_FD_203633 | JGI IMG/M metagenome (GOLD analysis project Ga0316217, IMG submission 203633) | Freshwater microbial communities from Trout Bog Lake, Wisconsin, USA - 1anoA | ecosystem: Environmental > Aquatic > Freshwater > Lake > Hypolimnion/Profundal zone | place: USA: Wisconsin... | reverse complement strand
TGCGTCCGGGCTCCGAACCCGCAGTTGAAACTGCGGGCTATTGTCAAACGCGCCGCTGGCGCGCTGCCCGGCGCTTTTGGCCTTGCGCGAAGCGTCTTGGAGTGCGCCAGCCCTCTGGCGCTTTCCCATGCGGCTTGGAAGATCGTAATTCGCGAAATGATCCGAAGGAAAGGCGCGGTTCTTTCTCAAGTTTGGAGTTGGCCGCGTTCGAACGAAAAGCGGCGGAGGGCCGCCGCACTCCAAGACGCTGGCGTGTTTTCGGACGGGCCTCGAGCGCGCGGAATGTTTTGGAGTGCGCCAACCCGCTGGTGCTTTGGCACGATGCTCCTCATGCTCTGCCTGGCCGGAAATTTGTTCGCAGCAGACGCGACCTCGGATTTTTCCGCGGCGAACGAGCTGTACGCCCGGGGCAAATTCGCCGAGGCCGCCGCGGCTTACGATCAACTCGTGCAGCACAACGGGCAGTCGCCCGCGCTGTGGTTTAACTCCGGCAATGCGGAGTTCAAGGCCGGCCATTTGGGCCGGGCCATTGCGGCGTATCGCCAGGCTGGCCTGCTGACGCCGCGGGACGCGGAACTGCGCGCCAATCTGGCGTTTGTCCGCAATCAGGTTCAGGGGGCCGCGCTGCGCGAAAGCCGCTGGCACAACTGGATTGGTTCGCTCACGCTGAACGAAGGCGCGCTGCTGACCGCCGTCTGTTTCTGGGCTTGGTTTGGCTTGTTGACCGCGCGCCAAATCCAGCCTGCGCTGGCGACAAAGTTGCGTGGTGTCACCCGGTTCGCCGTGGTGCTGACCGTGTGCTCCGGCGCAGTGCTGGCCGTGCAGGCGGCCAATCATTTCACCTCGTCTGTGGCCGTGGTGACGGCGGCCGAGGCGACCGCGCGCAGCGGCCCCTTTGACGACGCGCAAAGCGCCTTCACCGTCCACGACGGGGCGGAAATGCGCGTTTTGGACCACCACGATGCCTGGGTGCAAGTGGCCGACGCCACGGGAAAAATCGGCTGGCTCAGCCGCAAGCAAGTAGCCGTGCTGCCGGGGGCATGACATGGCGAAAACATTCGACAATCCACGCTCAACCGCGAACGTGCAAGTGCTTGCCATTGAGGCATTGGTCGAAGGTTGGGCGTTGAAAGGTGAATGTTGAATGTTCCCCCGATCGCTTGGGCGGGTGCGGGGGCGTTTTTTCTTGAACACAATTACGAGATTTTTGTCATAATGTCGTCCGCCGCAAAAAGTGATTTAGAAATGAATTAGCAACATGAGCACAGGAATCAACGCCATCAACGAAGCTGTCAAACAGGCCAGCGCCTTCACGCAGCCGCTGTTCAACGAACTCGGCAAGGTCATCATCGGTCAGAATTATCTGACCGAGCGGCTGGTCATCGGCCTGCTGGCCAACGGCCACGTCCTCCTCGAAGGCGTGCCCGGCCTCGCCAAGACGCTGGCGGTGAAATCGCTCGCGGCCACCATGCACGTCAAATTCTCGCGCCTGCAATTCACGCCGGATATGCTGCCCGCCGACGTCGTCGGCACGCAGATTTACAACCCCCAGTCCGGCGGTTTTTCCACGCGCAAGGGGCCGGTGTTCGCCAACCTGGTGCTCGCCGACGAAATCAACCGCGCGCCCGCCAAGGTGCAGAGCGCGCTGCTCGAAGCCATGCAGGAAAAACAGGTCACCATCGGCGACCAGACCTACAAGCTGGAGGAGCCGTTCCTGGTGCTCGCCACGCAAAACCCCATCGAACAGGAGGGCACCTATCCGCTGCCCGAGGCGCAAGTGGACCGGTTCATGTTGAAATTGAAAATCGGTTACCCATCGCGCGCCGAAGAGCGGCAGATCCTGGAAGTTATGGCCAAGACCTCCGGCACGCCCACCGCGAACGCGGTGGTGGACCCCAAGGACATCCTCAAAGCGCGCGAAGTCATCAACGACATTTACGTGGACGACAAGGTGAAAGATTATATTGTGGATCTGGTTTGCGCCACGCGCGATCCGGACCATTACCAGATCGCGGTGAAGGATTTCATCCAACTCGGCGCGTCCCCGCGCGCGACCATATCGCTGACGCTGGCGGCCAAGGCGTATGCCTTCCTCAAGGGTCGCGGCTACGTAACCCCGCAGGACGTGAAAAGCATCGGCATGGACGTGTTGCGCCACCGCGTGGCCATCACCTACGAAGCCGAGGCCGAGGAGAAAACGAGCGAGATCGTCATCCAGAAGATCTTTGATGAATTGCCGGTGCCGTGAAAACCGTTACCTTGAAACCATGAAGAATAAATTTACCGCCGTGATCAAAAAAGACGCCGACTGGTGGATTGGCTGGGTCGAAGAAATCCCCGGCGTAAACAGCCAGGGCAAAACGAAAGCTGAACTGTTGAAAAATCTCCGTTCCGCCCTGGGCGAAGCGCTGGAGTTCAACCGCGAGGACGCGCGCAACGCGGCGCAGAATGATTATGAAGAGGCCGCGATTCTGGTGTGAAACGGCGCGAACTTATCCGCCATCTGACTGCGGGTGGTTGCCGGCTTGTCCGCGAAGGCGCCAACCATTCGTGGTGGGAAAATCCGGCGCTAAACCGCCGTTCCGCCGTCCCGCGCCACACGGAAGTGAACCATTTCCTGGCGCGAAAAATCTGCCGGGATTTGGGAATCAAAGAGCCATGACGACCTACGAAGCCGAGGCCAAAGCGAAGCCGAGCCAGATCGTCAGCCAGAAGATATTTGATGAAGTGGCGGTGCCGTGAGAAAAGACATCCATGCCAACGATTTTCATTGAAGGCTACAAATTCCGATTTTATTCGTCGGATGTAAACGAGCCACCGCACGTTCACGTCATCCGTGCTGAACGCGTGGCGAAGATCTGGCTCAATTCCCTCGAAATTGCATCCTATCGCGGCTATAATAAAACAGAGTTGAACAAAGTTTTGAAACTCACAGAACAAAACGAAGCGAAATTATTGGAGGCATGGCATGAACACTTTGACCGCTAAAACAACTGAACAAGTCCACGCCAAAAGCGTCCGCTTCACCAATGGCACGCTGCACGTCCGGCTCGACGATGGCCGCGAAATCAGCCTGCCGCTGGCCGAAGTGCCGTGGCTGAAATGGCTGACCAAAGCCACCCCCAAACAGCGCGCCAACTGGTCGGTCGAACCGGGCGGCTACGCGATTTACTGGCCGGACTTGGATGACGGCATCGAGGTTTGTCACCTGCTGGACTCGCAGCCAATTGCATGAACCGACGAAGCCGAGGCCGAGGAGAATACCAGAAATCGTCAACCCGAAGATATTTGATGAATTGCCGGTGCCGTGAAAAAACAAAGAACTCTCAATGGAATCAATTCCGTTAAAAACATTTTGAAACGTGGCAAAACGCATTTTCGACATTTCAAATGAATTCGGCTTGCATCCCAAAACGATTCTTGCCAAAGCAAAGGAACTCGGCATTGCGCAAGCCAAAGTCGCTACCAGCTTTTTGGATGATGGTGACACAGCTCGGCTTGTAGAAGAACTGCGTAAAGCCAAGATGCGGCAAATGAAGCCTTGCTTGAAGAATCGCAGATTGGTTGGAGTTTGGGTGCCTTTGACATGGACCGCTTCCGTCAAGCATCGCGTTTACTCCTGTCCAGACACACCGGAGTTTGACTTCGTGATGGGAGCAACCGCGTTGATCTTGAAAAACACACAGAGCGGTGCGCGCATTCCTTTAGAAGTATGCTCGGTCGCGAAATTGACCGCAGACGGAATCAATAATTTAAACGGAATAGAGCAGCCGTTTCGTGATCGCGTAAAGTTGTACCTCGATGAAGTGAGAAACAACGAAACGATAATTCGGCCAGGCTGTGCGCATCGTTATTATTTGTTGAGTACTGAACCGTGGCTGCCCGAAATGGAGGCGCTCACGGTTTCTGTTTCTTCAGCAGAGTTGGATGCAATCCTCTCGATCTGCACTGACCCGGAATTGTTTTTTGAGTGGCCGCAAGTTGGTGCGCTGCTTTGGCCTGGATGCGTTCGGCGAAATGAAGGAGCATACAATTACCCGGAAGAGGTCATTCTTTATCTAGCGCGTCTCGGATTAAGGCCTGACATCCGGACGAATGGACCGGCGATCGTTTCCTTTCTAGCCGCGGGTGGTAAGCGGCCAAATTGGGGAAATGGAGGTTGGCATATTCATCACATTTTTGATGGAACAGAAGGTTCGCGACATGCGGTTCACGATGGAAATCTGTTCACCCATTCTGCCGGCTTAGTTGCGGCACATCCTGTAGCTCACAACCTCGCGCATCAGTCCGCTTTGTTGAAGTGGTTTTTGCGCCGCGAGGCATTTATGAGATTTAAGTTTGACCCAGACGGAGTTTTTAATTGAGCCATGATTCCCCGCAAGCGTCTCAAAAAAATCCTGCAGACCGACCTTCGCACAAACCGCCTAGTGACGAAATTGGCAAGGCGCGCCGGTGTGAGAATCCCAACGGGATTCCGTCTCTTAGACCAGGGTAGCTCCTGCGTCGCAACCCTGGGCTGGCTGACGCAATCCCTTTGGGATTGGAAAGACTGTCGCCGCGTTATTCCCGTGCAGGGCCTCATTCCACTTCCATTTGACTTCAGGCTTGGCAATGACGTTGAACGTCACTTTCGGGCTGGGAGCCGTTTTCTGATTTTCGCTGAAACTTCTTCCACTGGCGTGCCGCATCCAGGGTGTTTGAGCGCGTCCTCCGCGCGGTCGTCAAGTTCGGCGACCTGCTCGGGGTGTAGATCATCACGTTTCCAACCAAAACGTTTGCGGGCCTCTTCCTGGACTTGTTCCCAAAGGATTCCGGCTTGTGGATTCTTGCGAAGTTCCTCCGCGCGGCGGTCGAGTTCGGCAATTTGTTCCTGCGTGGGTTCGGGATCATATCCGTTTTCCACGATGTTGCTCCAGACTTGCTGCGCGAGTTCGAGGCGGTCGGCGCGGCTCAACTTGGCATCAACTTTAGTTTTCAAAGTTTTCCAAGGAAATTCTCCCTTTGGAATCGGCGGCGCTTTCCAATCTTGGAAGCCATCCATAAATTCGTCCCAGAGACGATGCGCGAATTCCACCCGCTCCTCGAACGAAAGGCGTTTCGCTGCGGACAAGGATTTTGCCACGGACATGGATTCAATTTACGCCTCCAAGGTGCCTAGGCAAGCCGTCTTTTCCGCCAGGGCGAATCGCTGCAACCCCGTTGGGGTTGGGGATATTTGGTGGCCGCTTACCCAGGGTAGCTCATGCCTCCCGCCTGCGCTGCGCTTCGGCGCGGCAAGCGCAATCTTGGGCGGGATGACGCAGTCCTTTCAGGATTGGCCCAACGAAGACGCGCGCACCAGGTATTCCGGATCACGCATCACGCATCACGCATCACGTCAGCCATGATTCCCCGCGAAATCCTCAATGAAATCCGGCAGGCCGAGCTGCGCACGAAACCAGGTGTGGCCAAAACCCTCTCGCCGCCGCCCAACGCAAAGCGTACATTGGCACCATGAAACTGAAAGATCAATCTGTTCGTTATTTGACAAGCGCGGAACTTGAAGCCGCCCGCGAGGAGGAGCATCGCGAGCGTGTGGCGTTACAGCAGCGCGTTGCGCGCGGCGAGATTACCGCAGCGGAAGCCAATCGCGAAGCTTCCATCTTTCATCCCGATGTTTTCGACGCGGCGACGTCGAGAACGGCCAATTTCGACGAAGTCGTGGACAATCTCTTGAAACTCAAACCGCGCCGACCCCATGTGCGACGAAACCCAAACGCCATTCGCTATTGAGGAACTTGCCATCCTGTTTCGCGCACTCCACGAGACTGAAAGCGAGTGTGTGTTGATCGGAGGGCAAGCGGTCAATCTGTGGGCAACGCGTTACGCCGCAACGGAGCCTTCGTTGCGGGAAATCCAGAATCTATTTCCTTTCGTGAGTAAGGACGCGGATTTCCAAGGCGACAGCGCCGACGCCATCGCGCTTTCGCACGCCCTGGGCAGCATGGCGCAAATCCCGACCTTCCGCCGCGCCTTTGGGAACCTCATGGCCGGCCAGTTCACGGTGAAGCTGGGCGCGCATCCGCTGAAAATTGAGGTCTTGCGCAAGGTGCCGGGGTTGACCGATGCCGAATTGCTTCGCCTGACCACCCAGGAGAGGTCGGTGGATTATACCGTTCGCGTACTCAATCCGGTTGGCGTCCTGCTGGCGAAGACTTGGAACGTCGCCAACATCACGAAAGGAGGCCGGCATGACGCGGAACAACTGCTGATCACAATTCCCTCTGTGCGCGCCTACATCCGCGAGTTCCTGGTCGCGGGGCAGACCGACGCCCGGGTGCTGCGCGCCGCCTTGAATTTAATCAAGGTCACCCTCGCGTTTGCCGAAACCAAATCGGCCGCCGTTGCGACCGCGAGGTGCGGAATAGATTGGTCGCAATTGCTGCCGCATGCTCATATCGCCGCGAGCGCGCAACCGGAATTGGTTCGCCTGCGGGACAAGCGGATTCCCGGTTGGCTTGCGCGCGTTGGCAGCTATTCGCGACCGGCTTTAGCGGAGGCCGCCTTGCGACGGCTGTTGGAAATCCTCACACAGCACGCCGAACCGCTTTGCGCACGGCCCGCGGCCCGCCGTGCATCCCGCCTGACGCACTCTGCATTACGCCGACTATGATTCCCCGCGAAATCCTAAAGAAAATCCGCCAGATCGAGATTCGCACGAATCGCATCGTGACCGAGACGCTCGCGGGGGCGTATCATTCCGTCTTCAAGGGGCAGGGCATGAATTTCGACGAGGTGCGCGAGTACCAACCCGGCGACGACGTGCGCTCGATTGACTGGAACGTCACCGCGCGCATGAACCATCCGTTCATCAAGAAGTTCGTCGAGGAGCGCGAACTCACCCTCATGCTGATCGTGGACGTGAGCGGTTCCGGGCTGTTCGGCTCGCGCGGGCAGTCCAAACGCGAGCTGGCGGCGGAAATCGCCTCCGTGCTCGCCTTCTCCGCCATCCGCAACAACGACAAGGTGGGACTGATCCTGTTCAGCGACGAGGTGGAAAAATTCATTCCGCCGCGCAAGGGCCGCAGCCATGTCTTGCGCGTCATCCGGGAAGTCCTGTTTTTTGAGCCGAAACGGCGCGGAACGGATTTGAACCACGCGTTGGAATTTTTCCTGCGGGTGCAAGCGCACAAGGCCATCACGGTGATCGTGTCGGATTTTCTGGGTTCACCGGCCAGTAGTGGCACGGGCGTCCCGCCCGTGCGGAGCCAAATGACGTCCCTGCCGGGGGAAACTCGCGGGCAAGCGGCCCGCGCTCCGGCGCGTTCCGGGCTCCGCCCGCAGATGCTGCTGCTGGAATCGCTGGCGCAGGCGGCTTACACGCGGCTGCGGCAGGCGAACCGCAAACACGACTTGGTGGCGGTGCAGGTCACGGACCCGCGCGAACTGGAGTTGCCCGAACTGGGCCGGTTGATTTTCCAGGACGCCGAGACGGGTGAAATCGTGGAGGTCAACACGGGCGACGCGCGCAAGCGCCAAGCCTTCGCCGAGCGGCAGGCGAAGTCGCAGGAGCAATTGCTGCGGCTGTTCCACCGCGCGGGCATTGACGCCATCCAGTTGCGCACCGATCAGGATTACACCGTGGCGCTGACCAGATTTTTCGAGACCCGGGAAAAGCGGAGGATGCGCGGATGAATACAAAACCCAACCACCATGGCTTGAAGTTGATCGCCCCAAAGGCCGCAAGGTTTTGGAGTGCGCCAGCCCTCTGGCGCTTTTCCAACGATGATGGCCTCGCCCAAAGCGGCAGAGGGCTGCCGCACTCCAAGACGCTGGCGCGGGGCCGCGAGCACCTTACCCAGCCATGATTACCACGAACCACAACGCTGCGACAGCCGCACCCGATATTCGCGACATCAAGCCGCCAATTGAAATCGTGGGCGGCTGGGCGTGGCTTTGGTGGGTGGTGCTGGTGGCGGCCGTCGCGGTGGCGGCGCTGTTGCTCTGGCGCTGGCGGAAACAGCGCCAGCTCAACGTCGTGCTGCCCCCGCCGGTCCCGGCGCATGTCCGCGCCAAAAGGAAATTGGACGAGGCGCTCGCGCTGATCTCCCAGCCCAAACCATTTGTCATCGCCGTGTCCGACACGGCGCGGACTTATCTGGAGGAGCGCTTCGATTTTCGCGCGCCGGAGCGGACCACGGAGGAATTTCTGCGCGAACTGGCCGGCACCAGGCTGCTGCTGCCCGAGCAAAAAGACAGCCTCGGCAATTTCCTGGCAAGCTGCGATCTCGTGAAGTTTGCCAAGTACGAGCCGGGCGAAAACGAATTGCGCCAGCTCCATGGCTCGGCCGTAAGGCTGGTGGAGGAAACCGAACCCAGGGAAATAAAAGCGGAAAGCGAAAATCGGGAAAGCGAAAACCAAGCTGGCGGAAACGCGCAACCGCAAGAAATCATCAATTCTAAATCATAAATGGACCTGGCTCATCCATACTTTCTGCTCCTGCTCCTGGTGCTGCCCATGCTGGCGTGGCTGAAGGGCCGGCGCGGGGTGCCGCCCGCCTTCGTGTATTCTTCCGTGCAACTGGTTCGCGGCATGCAGAACATCACCCGGTCGCGTCCGGGCGGATTCCTGATGTCGCTGCGCTGGCTGGTGCTGGGTATTTTCATTCTGGCGCTGGCGCAACCCCGTTTGACCAAGAGCACCACGGAAGTCAAGGCGAGCGGCATTGACATAGCCTGCGCGCTGGATTTGTCGGGCAGCATGAAAACGGGCGATTACATTGTCAATCGCCAGCAAGTCAGCCGGATTGACATGGCCAAGCCCGTCCTGGAAAAATTCATCGAGGGCCGGCCCAACGACCGCATCGGGCTGGTGGTGTTTGCGGTGAAGGCCTATATCGCCACGCCCTTGACGCTGGACCACGACTATCTGCTGGAAGACGTTGACCGGCTCGGCATTGGCACGATCAACTCGGATGCGACGGCGATTGGCGACGGCATCACAACGGCGCTGAACCGGCTGCGCGATTTGAAGTCCAAGAGCAAAATCATCGTGCTGATGACCGACGGCGGCAACAATTCCGGCAAGGTGGATCCGCTCACGGCGGCCCACGCGGCGCAGGCGCTCGGGGTGAAAATATACACCATCGGCCTGGGCAACCGCGAAATTGTCCAGCAGATGGGTCTGCCGCCAAGCTATCTGCCGGATGAGGACACCTTGCAGCAAATCTCGCAACTGACGGGCGGCCAGTATTATCGCGCGGACAACGCGGACAAGTTCAAGCGGATTTACCAGGAGATAGACAAGCTGGAAAAAACCGAGGCCGTGGTCAACAAATACACGGAGTACCAGGAACTGTTTCCCTGGGTGGTGGCCGCCGGGCTGGCGCTGTTGCTGCTCGAACTGGTGCTGGGCCAAACGGCGTTTAGGAGATTGCCATGATGCTATGATACAGTTCGGAACCAAATATCTCCTCTGGTTGCTGCTGGTGATTCCGCCGCTGCTGGCGCTGTTCTTTTGGTGGGGTGAGCGCGCGCGGCGGAAATTATTGACCCAATTTGTCGAAGCGCGGCTGCTGGCCACCCTCACCGTTGGACTTTCACCCCGGCGGCGCGAAATCCGCTTCGCCTTGGTGATCGTGGCCGTGGCGCTGTTGATCGCCACCATGGCGCGGCCGCAACACGGCTTTGACTTGGAGGAAGTCGAACAGCGCGGACTGGACATTGTCGTGGCCGTGGACACCTCGAAGTCCATGCTGGCCACCGACATTGCGCCGAACCGGCTGGGGCGGGCCAAGCTGGCCGCGTTGGAATTGATGCAAAAAGCCGCGACCGACCGGCTGGGGCTGGTGGCGTTCGCCGGGGACGCCTTTCTGGAATGTCCCCTCACGATTGACAACACGGCCTTCCAGCAAACCGTGCAGGCCCTGGATGTGAATTCCATTCCCGAAGGCGGCACGGCTATCGCTGCGGCCATCAACACCGCCCTGACGGCCTTCAAGGAAAAAGGCCATTACCGGGCACTGGTCCTGTTGACTGACGGCGAGGACAATGACGAGGGGGCCCTCGAGGCGGCGCAAGCGGCCGCCAAGGAGGGACTGAAAATTTTTACGGTCGGCATTGGCACCACGGAAGGCGCCTTGCTGGATCCCAATCTCGTCCGCGACCCGGACGGCAACGCTGTGAAATCGCATTTGAATGAGCCGCTGCTGAAACAGCTCGCCGCCGCCGCGGGCGGTTTTTATCTGCCGCTGCGCGGCGCCGACACCATGGACCTGCTGTACGAGCACGGCCTGGCGCCGCTGCCCAAAGCGGAGGGCAAGGGAAAAATGGTGCGGCGCTATCACGAGCAATTTCAATGGTGGCTGGCGGCAGCGATGTTGCTGCTGCTCGCCGAAATGTTTTTCCCGGAACGCCGGTCTGCATCCCGGCGCGAGGAAGCAAAAACCGCCAACTCCCAACCGCCGACGACCGACACGCAACATCCAACCTCCAACCTCCAACCTCCAACCTCCAAAGCTGCAACCCCGGCGACGGCAATACTCATTGGGCTACTGTTGTTGCCGGCGGCGGCCAAGGGTTCGCCCGCCGCGGCGCTACGCGACTATCAGGCGGGCCATTTCACCAACGCCCTCACGGAATTCACCCGGCTGGCGGAAGTGCAAACCAACGATTTGCGCCTGATTTTCAACGCCGGCGACGCGGCCTACCGGGCCACGAATTTTGACCTGGCACAGAGTCTTTTTTCCCAGGTCACGCTGTCGCCGGATTTGAAATTACAGGAGCAGGCGTTTTACAACCTCGGCAATGCGCAGTTTCAAAAGGCCAAACTGGCCAAGGACTTGGACGGCCTGCAGGAAGGCCTGGAAATGACGGAAAAGACTTTTGCGCGGGCGGTGGGGTTGAATACGAATGACACGGATGCCGTGTTTAATTGGAATTTCACCAAGCAGGCCGTGGAACAACTGAAGCAGTTTAAGGAGGCATTGCGGCGCGCCAAGAGCGACGCCGACCTGGCGGTGCGCCGCGCGGAATTTCACCGGGCCTTGGAAATCATGCAGCCGTTGCAGCAGACCATCGCCGCGAAACAATTTGAAGAATACACCAAAAAATTAAAGGACATTGATGACATTGCGACTCCTCATCAGCCTTAGCCTGCTGCTGGCCTGGCAGAAAGTTTGCGCGCAGCTCGCGCCCGCCGAAACTTTTTTCAACAGCGGCGCGCAGTTTTATATTTCCAACAACATCCCAGTCGCGCTGGAGCGCGTCGAGGACGGCCTGAAGACCTACCCCAATGACGAGAAGTTGAAGCGACTGGAACAACTGCTCAAACAACAACAGCAGCAACAGCAGCAACAGCAGCAACAGCAGCAGCAGCAGCAGCAGCAACAGCAACAGCAACAGCAACAACAACAACAACAACAACAACAACAACAACAACAACAGCAGCAGCAGCAAAAAAACCAACAGCAACAGGACCAACAGAAACAAGACGCGGAAAAGCAAAAGCAAGCGGAACAAAAGAAAGAAGACCAGCAACAAAAGCCGCCGGAGCAGCAAAAACAATCAGCCGCGCAAAAGAAGGACGACGAAAAAACGGACCAACAGGAACAGGAAGGCCAGCCGGTCAAAGCCGGCCAACTGACGCCGGAGGAGGCCAAACGATTGCTGGACGCGCAGAAAGGCGACGAGCAATTGTTGCAGATGAAGCCGCAGTCAAAGCCGCGGGACACTTCGCACCCCATCAAGGATTGGTGACCACCGTGAAACAAGCTTGACCTGCGCGCCTTTTCCCGGTTGATTGTGCCTCTATGAAGAAGAAATTTTTTGCCGTTCTCGCCGGGGCCGCCATGGTGGCCACGGGTTGCGTTCAAACCGTCAGCGATACGGACACGTTTGCGATGTACTATGGCCGGGACATGGTCTCGAACCGGTTTAACCGGCCTTTTGACGAGGTATATAAAGCTGCCTGTACGGTGATGAAAAACGACGGGGTAATCGTCCGGGAATTTGTCTCGCACGAATACACCAATTCCGTTCAGTCCGTGGAAGGTCGCATCAACAACCGCAAGGTATGGATCCGCGTGGGCGTGGTTGACCCGAAAGTTACCCAGGTGGACGTCCAGGCCCGCACCAAGGCGGGTATGGTTGACATTGATCTGGTGCATCAAATTGGAACGGAAGTCGCCGTGGAACTGGCGGCCCACTAACATTTATTTTATCGCCAAGCGTAATCGCTGGCCTACACTGGGGCCATGTTCCACCAGCGACAACGTCCGATTCTTCTGGCGGCGGCTGCCCTCGGGTTGATTTGGTTGGTCGCCTTCGCCGGTTACCAGCTTGCGCAAAACGTCAAAGTCACCCCGGACAAAGTCCGCGCCTACACCGCCGCGCTTGATTTCAGCCATTTGTCCGCCGCCGACCGCGCGGCCGCCATTCAAAAACTGGCGGCCATGCTCAATGCGCTGACCCTCGAGGAGCGGCAGAGCCTGCGGTTGGACCGCACTGCTTACAAGTGGTTCGCGCAGATGACTGAGCAGGAGAAGAGCGCATTTCTCGAGGCCACCATGCCCACTGGCTTCAAGCAGACGATCACCGCCTTTGAAAATCTGCCTGCGGACAAGCGGCAGCGGGCCGTCAACCAAGCCGTCAAACAAATGAAGGAGGCGCGTGAGAAAATGGCCGCCTCGGGAGAGATGCCGCCGACGGGCACCAATGGCGTGGTGTTGAGCCAGGACTTGCAGGATGAGGTGACGAAAATCGGGCTGCAGAGCTTTTACAGCCAGAGTTCCGCGCAGACCAAGGCGGAGCTGGCGCCGTTTCTCGAGGAGTTGCAGCGCAGCATGGAGAGCGGCCGAATGCTGCGCGGCCCGCGCCAGCCATGAGGCTTTCTGTGCAAGATGCGGCATCGCCTGACCCCACGGCTGTAGCGGCGGGCATCCTTGCCTGCCGTAGAGCCGGGCTTCCCAGCCCGGCGAAAACAACCGCGCGCAAATCGAATCGCGTCGGGCAATTCGCACGACTTGGCGTCAAGGATGTTTTCTCCGGGCGGCAAGGATGCCGCCCTCCACGTCAGGCAGGGATGCCTGACCCCACGGCTGTGGCGGCGGGCATCCTTGCCTGCCGTAGAGCCGGGCTTCCCAGCCCGGCGGAGACAACCGCGCGCAAATCGAATCGCGTCGGGCAATTCGCACGGCTTGGCATCAAGGATGTTTTCTCCGGGCGGCAAGGATGCCGCCCTCCACGTCAGGCAGGGATGGCTGACGCCACGCCCCCGGCGTTCACCCTGGTCGAGTTGCTTGTGGTAATTGCCATCATCGGCATTCTTGCCGCCCTGCTGCTGCCCGCTTTGGGGCGGGCCAAGGAGGAGGCCCGCGCCACGGTGTGCTTGGGCAATCTGCATCAGATCGGCATTGCGCTGCAAGTGTACGTGCAGGAAAACAACAACAAAATGCCGGTGATGTACGACGCGAATCCGCCGGCCAACCCGGCGGATACCAACGTCACCGCTGCCGTCACGAATACCATCAATCAAGTCCTCTTCGCACAACTCGGCAATACGAACGTCCTCCGCTGCCCTTCCGATTTGCCGTCGGCAGGCGCCGGGTCGCTCTTTGAAAGCACCGGCTCAAGCTATTCCTGGAACTTCCTTTTGAACGGCGAGGATGCGGATCATCTGGTGGTCTTGACCCTCCATTTTGCTCCGCAAGAAGTTCCCGTTGTATTTGACAAAGACCAATTCCACAAAGCGCGCGGGCCAAACAAGGCGGTGAATTATCTCTATGCCGACGGTCACATCAAGAATCTGCTGGCCATCGCGGGAGCCAAGTAAGGGTTTATGATTTGCGATCTACAAAGTCTCAGAGCATGATCGAACTCCTCCATCTCCAAAAGAAATTCGGCCAGCGCCTGGCGGTGGACGACTTGTCGTTCCGCGTGGCGCCGGGCGAGATTTTCGGGCTGCTGGGCCATAATGGCGCGGGCAAGAGCACGGCCATCGGCATGATGCTTGGCCAGGTCTGGCCGACGGGCGGCGCGGTGAAAATCCGCGGCCACGATGTCGCCACCCACCGCCGCGCCGCGCTGCAACAGGTGGGCGCGATTTTTGAAACGCCCGTCTTTTACGATTACTTGAGCGCCTGGCGCAATCTGGAAATCCTGAGCACGTACACAGCGCCCACGCCCAAGGCGCGCATCCAGGAAGTCATCGAGTGGGTGGGCCTGACCGGCCGCGAACAGTCCAAGGTGCGGACCTATTCGCACGGCATGCGTTCACGGCTGGCGCTCGCGCAGGCGCTGCTGCCCAAGCCGGAACTGCTCATTCTCGACGAGCCGAGCGACGGCCTCGATCCCGAAGGCATCCACGAAATGCGCCAGACCATTCTCCGGCTGCGCCGCGAACTGGGCCTGACGATTCTGCTGTCCTCGCACCTGCTGAACGAAGTGGAACAGCTCTGCACCCGCATCGCCATTTTGCAGCAGGGCCGGAAAGTTTTTGAAGGCAGCGTGGCGGGGGTGAAATCCGCCCATGGCCGGGTGGCGCTGAAAACACCTGATTTCGCCGGCGCCACCCGGCTTTTGCGCGAGCGCGGTCTCATCACGGCCACCGCGGAAGAACGATTCATCACGCTGGCGGACGGATGTTCCACCGTGGAAATCACGCAGGCGCTGGTGGCCGCCGGCCGGCCGGTGCAGGGCATTTGGCAGCACGAACAGACGGTGGAGGATTTCTATCTGGACCTCGTCAACCGGCACCGGGAAACGATGAAATGAGGTCTTGGAGCGTCGGTCCCGCCGGGGCGGCAAACCGGAAATCCGCCAAATGCGATATGGGGGTGGTTTCCGGGTTGATCTCCACCACCGGGACGCCCCGCCGCGCCGCAGCCATGACCGGCTCGACCACGTAGAAAAAGAGGCTGGTGGTGCCCACCGAAAAAACCAGATCAAACCCGGTTGCCTGCTCTTGTTGGAATGCGTCCAAGACGTCCACCGGCAGGGTTTCGCCGTAGAGCACCACGTCCGGGCGCAGGGTCGCATCGCATTGGGGACAGCGCGGCAATTTGGCCAGGGCTTCGTAAGTTTCCACATGCACACCATAATCGCAGCGGGTGCAGATGATCCGCCGCAGATTGCCGTGCAGTTCAAAAACGGTCCGGGAACCGGCGCGCTGGTGCAGCTCGTCTATGTTTTGCGTGGCGATGAAAATGTCGCGCCGGGGAGTTTGCAGCGCCGCCATGACCTTGTGCGCCGCGTTGGGCAGCTTGCCCCGGATGCTCAACTCCAACCGGGCGAGGTATTTCCAGGACAACGCCGGGTGCTCTCTGAACGTGTCGGCGCCCAGCGCTTCTTCAAAGGGCATGCCATCTTCGGTCATCCCATCCGCAAAGGCCGCGGTGGCGCCGCGGAAGGTGGGGATCTGCGATTCAGCCGACACACCCGCTCCGGTGATGAACAAAACGCGCCGGGCGCGGTTCAGCAGTTCCCCCACTTTGGCGATCTCGCGGTTCATTTTCGTGCCGGTGATCGTAAGCCCTGGCGGTTTCCCGGCCAATCTTTTTTGACATGGCTCCGGGCGGCTGAAAGCCTATAATTCCGAGCCATGCCAGAATTGGTCCATATATGAAAATGCTCAAACTAGGACTCGGTTTCCTCGCCGTTGCCGGAGTGGTCATGGTCTTCCTGCAACAGCATCAAGCGCAAGCCAGACTGCGCGGCGAGAACGACGCGCTACGGCAGCAACTGACGGCACTGCAAACCGAGAATGCCGGTCTTTCCAACCGGTTGGCCGACGAAGGTGTTTTCAAGCGGCGGGCCAGCGCCCAGTTGACGGAGCTTCTGAAATTGCGCGGGGACGTGGGATTGCTGCGGCAACAGGTCGGCGAGATCGGCAAATTGCGCGACGAACTTCAGCGCCGGGAATCCGCACCGGCCATCTCTCCAGCATTGCAGGCGAGCATGGAGACCCTGGAGCAGCAGCAACAGGCAGCCCTGGCGAGCTTGAACCGCGCCAAACAGGGAATGCTTGGATTCATCATGTTTGCCGATGAAAACCAGCAGCAGTTTCCCGCCAGCTTCGCCGAAGCCGCGCCCTTTATCAAAGAGGGTCTGGAGCCAATCGCCATGAATTTTGAGATCGTGTATGTTGGCTCCCTCACCAACCTCACCAACACCGCGGGGACGATCGTGCTCCGGGAAAAAGTCCCCTCGCGAACGCGCGATGGCAAATGGCAGAAGACTTATGGCTTTGCCGATGGCCACGCCGAAATTCACACCGAGCCGGACGGAAACTTCGACGATTGGGAAAGCCAGCACATCATACCGCCGCTGCCAAATTGAAGGTGGCGAGTCACCACGATTGCTCCAGAAGCTCGTCCAAATTGCGGCTGACGCGAAATACGGCGAGGCAGGATTGCGCCCTGGTCGGGTCATTCAGACAGAGCGCGCCTTCGCGGATGCGCGGGGCCGTCTCGCCGGCGAATCGCAGCGGAAACTTTTTCTCCAGCGCCCGCGCATAGCCGGAAAAATCCGCGCATCCCTCCGCGCGCATCTGCGCGGCGTTCACCAGCCGGAACAAGCCGGCGCAATCCTGGCCGGCCTGCCGCATCAGTTCCACCAGCACGCGGCCCATGGTGTAACGCGGATTGATTTCCACCACCGGCTTCAGCCGCGCGCCGCCGCCGGCCGCGCGATAGACGAACGCGTCCACGCCCACCGGCCCGAGAAAATCCACCGCGCGCAATTCGGCTTCCAGTCGCGCAAACAGATCCCCGTAAAAATCCAGCAGGCGGCGCGAAATATGCGCCGGCTCGCCGAATTGCGACACGACCTGCGTGGGCAGGCGCGTGGGATGCTGCGGCTCCGCATAATTGGCCATGAACTGGCCGCGGGCGTCGTTCACCAAGCCGGTGAAGCCGCACAGCTTGAGCCCCTCCGCTGTCATTTCAAGCTGCGCGGAAAAATCCCGCAGACGTTCCAGCCACGGTTCGACCACCAGTTCCCGCTTGCGGGCAAAGGCCTTTTCCATCCAGCGCAATTGCGTGGCCAATAGTTCCGGCTCGATCAGGCGCAAGGCATGGCTGCCCGCCACGCCGAACGATTGCTTTACCACCACGTTGTGCTGCCCGCGCGCGCGGATCTTGGCAATCGCGGCGAGCGCCTCATCCACCGAGCTCACGGCCACCCCGACTTCATTTTCGGTGCAGAGCCAGCCGGTTTTCGCTTTCCGCTTTCCGCTTTCCGCTTTTTCAGCGAGCATTTTCCGCAGAAAATCCGCGCTCCAGGACTTGGCATAAAGTTGCGCGAGGCCGGGGTTGAAGCGCGATGCAGCGGCGCGTGTTTCGCCGGTGACACTGGCGAACAGCGGTCGCAACCGCGCCAAGCTGTCCGGCCCCCACGCCCACGGACGCAGGCTGCCGAGTTTGCGCCCGGCAAGCTGGCGCAGGGCCGGAGCGCCTGTCCTCCGTAGCCTGTCCTCCGTAGCCCGTCCTCCGTAGCAGTACTGCGGAGGGTGGACAGTACTGCGGAGGATGGACGGCATTGCGGAGGATGGACCCGCCTCTGGCACGGTGCGTTTCCGTGGAGCGCCGGTCTCCGACCCGGCGTGTTGCCGCATTCCACTTTCCGCCGAGCCGGGTCGGAGACCGGCGCTCCGGTCCACCTCCACGAATTCCGGCAGCGGAAATCCCGCCTGCTGGATCCGGCTCAAAAACTCCACGGACGGCTTGCGCCGGGTCAGCACGATATCATCCTGGCGACAGAGGAATTGCGGCAGGTTCTCCAGGTCGCGGGCGAGCTGCGCTTGGGACTGCGCGGGATTGAAGGTCTTTCCTTCGGCCAGCCAGCCTTCGGCGAAGGGATTGAACACGAAGACGTTCGGAGCGGCATCTGGTTTGAACTGGGGCGTCGCCGGCCGGCCGGGCATGGCGGGTGCGGCGGGCGTGACCGGCGCGGGGCCGGGCCGATCATCGGTGATACGCTCCGGCGACGCCAGCTTTTCGGCCAGCGTCGTCCCAGACAAAATCTGTTCAGCAGATTTGCGGAGTTCCATCGCCGGAAAGTAAACCCGATTCCGGCCCGGATGACGAGTTTGGGTTGGCCGTGTCCCTGCGGGACACCGTGACAATAGCTCGCAGTTTCAACTGCGGGTTCAGGACGTACCAACGGAATCCGCCCCAATGGGACGATTGAATTTCGCATTTCCCCATGCCGTCGGTCGTTTTGATGAGGATGCTCTCAGCCGCCCCGCTACTCGAATGCGCCTGGATGCGGCTGCCGGCTTCCAACTTCTGATCTCTCCCGGCCCCTTGTTCGTCGTCACGTAGTCCGTGGTTCTAGGTTCCTCGACCATCTACAAATTCATCAATCTGCCCACGGCGTGTTAGCGGCTAACACAAAATCGCTCAAAAACCGCATTTCGAGTTAGCCCCTAACACACGCTTCGGCTTCGCCTGGGCTAAATTGTCTCCGCTATGGTGAATCGTGGCAACATCGGTGCCGGGGAATTGCTGACCGAACGCCGGACCAAAACAGTGGTGCGGGCGTCTCGCCAGCACCTTACACGGATCTGGCTCAAACCAATCCGGCAAGTTCCGACCGGCACGGTCCCTGCCCGAATCCCAAAGGGATTCCGTCTCAAAGCCCAGGGTTGGCGAGTCGGCGAGCCTACCCTGGGTTATCGGCCCACGAATTTCCCAACCGCAACGCGGTTGCGGCCATTCTGTGGTCGTAATTCATCCGCGAAGCTTGGCCACAACCGCGTTGCGGTTGGGCGGGCTGGTTGGACGAGAACCCAGGGTAGCTGCTGCGCGGCAACCCTGGGCTTCGAGCCACAATCCCTTTGGGATTGGCAAAACGGTGGCGCATCCGCCCTGCAAAAAGCGTGTAAGGTGCAGCGTCTCGCCCGGCTCTCTGCTCTCTGCTGTTGCTGAAAAGTGCCCGCAAGACACGGAAGAACACGGGAAAACACACAAGAGCACATGTTTTTATTGGCGCTCCACCCTCCGGTTCCCTCTCCGTCGCCCCTTTTCCCCGCTCTTCGCTTTGCCGCTTTTGGCAAAAAATCCAGCCAAATCCGAGTCAAATCTCAGCGAATCCGACTAAATCCGACCCCAACAAAATTTCCTCTCATGGAGAAACCTCCATCCTCCACCGTCCATCCGCCACCCCCTTTGTTTTTCCATTTCCAATGGCAATATGAGCACCGTTACACAAGAAAAATGCCGCTGCAAGCAGCGGCTTTGAAAAATGGTTGAAGGATATAGGATTGACGCGCCTCAGCACATCACTCACACGGCACAGGGCCGACATTTGTCCCTCGAACCACCAGTACGCTAGCAGCGTCTTGGCCTGTAGTCAACTCGCATCTCCTTCGTGATTGATTTTCCGGCGCGTTTGCCGGACACTCGCTGATCCTATGGCCGAACCAAAAGAAAATCTACAGATGGAAAAAATCGTGTCGCTGTGCAAGCGGCGCGGATTCATTTTTCAGTCGTCCGAAATTTACGGGGGCATCAACGGGTTTTGGGACTACGGCCCGCTCGGGGCGGAGCTTAAACGCAACGTCAAGGAATGCTGGTGGAACACCATGATGCGCGAGCGCGAAGATGTCGCCGGCCTGGAGGCCACCATCATCATGTCGCCCGCCATCTGGAAGGCCAGCGGGCACGTGGATACGTTCAGCGATCCGATGTGCGACTGCAAGGTTTGCAAAAAGCGTTTCCGGGCGGACCAGCTTTGCGAGGATCAGGGCTTGGTGCTCACCAAGGACGCCGCCGGCCAATTCGTATTGCCGGCGGAAGCCAGGTGCACCCATTGCGGCGCGCCGGCACTGACCGAACCGCGCCCTTTCAACCTGATGTTCAAGACCTACGTGGGCCCGGTGGAAAGCGAGGACAGCATCGCCTATCTCCGTCCGGAAACCGCCCAGGCCATTTTTGCGCAATTCAAGAACGTGATGGAAACGTCGCGCCAGCGGGTGCCTTTTGGCATCGGGCAGATTGGCAAGGCGTTTCGCAACGAGGTCACGCCGCGCAATTACACCTTCCGCTCGCGCGAGTTCGAGCAGATGGAACTGGAATTTTTCATCCGGCCCGACGAGGCGATTGAAGCCATCCACGGCGCGGTGGCCACCGTGCCCGAAACCGGCCATCCCGGTGAACCCCAGCCGAACTGGGGCTGGCAGGCGTGGCATCAATATTGGGTCGAGGAACGCGTGCGTTTCTACGAGGGCATCGGCCTGTCCCGCGCGACGCTCGGCTTCCATCGCCAGACGGCGGAGGAGCTGGCGCATTACGCCCGCGCCTGCGTGGACATTCTGTTCAAGTTCCCGTTCAGCAAGCGCGATGAAAAAGGCGAGCTGAAAGGCGAGGAACTCGAAGGCATCGCCGCGCGCAGCGATTTCGATTTGTCGCAGCACCAGCGTTTCTCGGGCAAACCCATGGGCGTGTTCGACGAGGAATTACGCACCGCCTGGACGAAGCTGCCCAAGGAAAAACAGGACGACCTGTGGCGCCGCTACTACGAGAACCGCAAAAAGTATCTCACCAAAATGGCCAAGCCGGACGAAACGCCCGAGCAAATCCAAAAGCAAGCCACCGACGACGCCAATGCCCTGGCGAAGGGCAATTACATTCCGCATGTCATCGAACCCTCGGCGGGCGTGGATCGCCTGATCCTCGCGCTCCTCACGAACGCCTATTCGGAAACCACCAAGACCGATGACAAAGGCAAGAGCGAGACGCTTTACGTGATGAAGTTCCATCCGCGCATTGCGCCCATCAAAGCCGGCATCATGCCGCTGCTGAAAAACAAGCCGGAACTCGTCAAGAAGGCGCTGGCTGTGCGCGACCTGTTGCGTCCGTGGATGAATGTCTATTACGACGAGGGCGGATCCATTGGCAAACGCTATGCCCGCCAGGACGAGGCCGGCACGCCGTTCTGCCTGACGATTGATTTTGACACGCTGGGCGAGAAGCCGGAATTGCTGGACACCGTAACCCTGCGCCATCGCGATGATGGCCGGCAGGAACGACTGAAAATATCTGAACTTCGGGACTTTTTGCTGTCTAAAGTTCGTTGATGAGTGACGAACCAAAGAATCTGGCCGTATTGGCTCCAGCACCGAAGCCCAAGCGCGCGCCGACGCTGTATTTCATCGTCGGCGTCAAACTTCTGAAAGGGGCGGGGGCGCTGTTCTTGGCGTTGGGCGCTTTTAGCCTCCGGGACAACAACCTCCCGGAGGATTTTCGCAAACTGCTCGAGATCCTCCATATTGACCCGGAAAAGAGATTCTTCCTCGAACTAGCCGATCGGATCGGTGAAATCACGGCCAAGAACCTGGAATGGGTGGTGATGCTCTCCATTGTCTATGGCTTGTTCATGCTGTTGCAGGCCGTGGGTCTGGCCCTGCGTGTAAGCTGGGTCGTCTGGCTGGTCATCGCCGAATCGGCCTTTTTCATCCCGATTGAAATTTTTGAATTGGTGCGGCAGCATGTGCCCAATCCCGAGCATCCGCACCTGATCAATCCCAAAATTGGCATTGCCATCGTGCTGGTGATCAACGTGGCGATTGTCTGGTATTTGTTTAAGAATCGCGAGCGCATCATCCGGCATCACCATCATCCATGATCCATGAATTCCGGGCGGCAGAGATGCCTGACGCCACGCGGTAGCGGCGGGCATCCTTGCCTGCCGTAGAGCCGGGCTTCCCAGCCCGGCGGAGAAAACCGCGCGAAACCAAGACGCGTTGGAATACTCTCGCACGCCACAGAACAACCCACGCCGGTTCCGGGCGGCAGGGATGCCGCCCTCCACGTCAGCAGGGATGCCTGACGCCACCACGATGCCCTCCCCCGCCGCAAAAATGTTGCCATTATTTGCTTGCGGCGGCTCCCGGCATTGCTTAAATAAGGCGCATTGAAAGTATTAGCCAGACGACAGCTTTGATGTACCTAGCCAATCAGCCCCAACCAGTGAGGGTCGCGTGAGTCGCCCTTATTCGTCCAATCGTAATGTCTCCCCGGCCTCGCAGATGCGTGTCAACGGGAAAATCCGTGCCCGCGAGGTGCGGGTCATCGGCCCGGACGGGAAGCAGCTCGGCGTTTATCAACTGAACGACGCTCTGAACCTTGCCCGCCAGCACGGCGTGGATCTGGTGGAGATTTCGCCGAATGCGGTCCCGCCGGTCTGCCGCTTGGTGGAGATCGGCAAGTTCCGCTACGAACTCGCCAAGAAGGAAAAAGACTCGCGCAAGCATCAGCACGCCTCCACTGTCAAGGAGGTGCAGTTGAGCCCGCGCATTGATCCGCACGACTTGGGCATCAAAGTGATGCATGCGGTCAATTTCCTCTGCGAGGACATGAAAGTGAAGGTCGCGCTGAAATTTCGCGGTCGGGAAATGGCGCACACGGAGATCGGCTTCGAGGTCATCAACAAATTCATCGTTGAAATCGCGCCGTTCGGCCATCCCGATTTCCAGCCCAAGCTGGTGGGCCGCGCCATCAACCTGATGATCAGCCCCCTGCCGCGCAACAAACGCGCGAAGAATCCCTACCAAGAGGAAGACGGCGACAGCGGGGCGGACGCGCCCGGCAACCCGCCCGCGCCCAAGCAAAAACCGCCCCTGGCTGCGCCCGCGTCTGCGCCCGTGCCTTCGGAACCGGTGCAGATCGAAAAGGTGGATGCGCCCCCGCCCGCCGGCGGTTTCAATAATAATCCCTTCACGGGATTGGAAGTCAAGTAGCCGGCCAATTTAGATTTATTCTAAATCTTGACTTGGCCGCGTCCCGCGTTACCTTGTGGTGGCCATGAAGGCGCGCAGCCACCAGCAAGAGGAACAGCACCTGACCGAACAGTTGGGCGCCACCGGCTTGCGCCTGACTCCGCAGCGCCAGCAGGTTTATGACGTGCTGCGGCAAAAACGCGATCACCCGACCGCCGAGGAGGTGTTCATCCGCGCCAAGAAAGCGATGCCGGAGATTTCCCATGCCACGGTTTATAACTGCCTCGACGCACTCGTGAAAGCGGGCCTGGCGCGGCAGGTGACGGTGGAGCGCGGCGCGACGCGCTTTTGTCCCAACATGAGCGAACACGGGCATTTTCATTGCAGCGCGTGCGGGACGATTTATGATGTGACGTTGCCGGACACGCTGCCGGGCGTGGTCGTGCCGCGCGGCTTCAAGCCGCTGCGCCACGAGGTGACCATCCACGGCTTCTGCGCGGAGTGCGCCGAAAAGCAATGCGACTCTGCTCTCGAAACTGAAAAGCGAGGATGAGGATGAGCATGAGCATGAACCGGAAAACAATTTAACGAAAGAACATGAGCACCGCGACCGAGACCATTGAGAACCTGGTCAGCCAGGAATACAAATACGGCTTCGTGACCGACGTGGAAACCGATTCGGCCCCGCCCGGCTTGAACGAGGACCTCATCCGCCTGATTTCGGCCAAGAAAAAGGAGCCGCAATGGCTGACCGACTGGCGGCTCAAGGCCTACCGCCACTGGCTCACCCTGCCAGAGCCGCACTGGCAGTTCGTGAAGTATCCGCCCATCAATTTTCAGGACATCACGTATTACTCCGCGCCCAAGCGGAAGACCGACGGCCCGAAGAGCCTGGAGGACGTGGACCCGAAACTGTTGGAGACGTACGAGAAACTCGGCATCCCCCTGCGCGAACGCGAGCGGCTGGCCGGCGTGGCCGTGGACGCGGTGTTTGATTCCGTGAGCGTGGGCACGACCTACCGGGAACAGCTCATGGAAAAGGGGATCATTTTCTGCTCCTTCAGCGAAGCCGTGCTGGACCATCCCGACCTGGTCAAAAAATATCTCGGCTCGGTGGTGCCGTACACGGACAACTATTACGCCGCGCTCAACTCCGCCGTGTTCACCGACGGTTCGTTTTGCTACATCCCCAAGGGCGTGCGCTGTCCGATGGAGCTTTCGACCTATTTCCGGATCAACGCCGCGAAATCCGGCCAGTTCGAGCGTACTCTGATCGTGGCCGACGACGGCGCGCAGGTCAGCTACCTGGAAGGCTGCACCGCGCCCATGCGCGATGAAAACCAATTGCACGCCGCCGTGGTGGAACTGGTGGCGCTCGACCATGCGGAAATCAAATACAGCACCGTGCAGAACTGGTATCCGGGCGACGTGAACGGCCTGGGCGGCATTTACAACTTCGTGACCAAGCGCGGCATCTGCAAAGGCCGGAACTCGCGCATCACCTGGACCCAGGTGGAGACCGGCTCGGCCATCACCTGGAAATATCCGAGCTGCATTTTGCTGGGCGATAATTCCAAGGGCGAATTCTACTCCGTGGCGGTGGTGAACAATTGCCAACAGGCCGACACTGGCACCAAGATGATTCACATTGGCAAGAACACCAAGAGCACCATCGTGTCGAAAGGCATCTCCGCCGGACGCGGCCAGAACAGCTACCGCGGCTTGGTGGAAGTCCGCAAGGGCGCGGAGAACGCCCGCAACTTCTCGCAGTGCGACTCCATGCTCATCGGCGCGAAGTGCGGCGCGCACACGTTCCCCTACATCGAGGTGAAGAACACCACCGCGCGGGTCGAGCACGAGGCCACCACGTCCAAGATCGGCGAGGACCAGATCTTCTATTGCAACCAGCGCGGCCTGGCCACGCAGGACGCGGTGAACATGATCGTCAACGGCTTCTGCAAGGAAGTGTTCAAGGAACTCCCGATGGAATTCGCCGTGGAAGCGCAAAAGCTGCTTGGTGTGAGCCTCGAAGGCAGCGTCGGGTGAGATTGGATTGGTGGATTGATGGATTGGTGGATTGATGGATGGAAATTCGACGTTTTGCCCATTCATCCAACCATCCAATAATCCATCAATCCCTTCCCATCCGCGCCCATTCGTGGTGGGAAAGCACTGTTTTGGAATAATTGCCTTTGCGCGCGGCGCTCATTTGCGCTAAAAAACGGGGCGTGAGCATCAAATCATCCACGGTCTCCCGCAGCGGACGCTTTGCCGGCGGTCCCGCCGCCGAAACCGCCCAATTCACCGAATCCATCTCCTTTGACTGGCGGCTCTGGCAGCACGACCTCCAAGGCTCCCTCGCCCACGCGACGATGCTCCGGAAAATCGGCGTTCTGACCGGGGCCGAGCTGGCCGCCATCACCCGGGGACTGAAGCAGATTGGCCGGGAAATCGCCGCCGGCAAGTTCCAGTGGAAACCCGAACTCGAAGACGTACACATGAATATCGAGTCGGAACTGACCCGGCGCGTTCCCGCCGGCGCAAAATTGCACACCGGCCGCTCGCGCAATGACCAGGTGGCGCTCGACGTGCGCCTCTGGCTGCGCGGGGAAATCATCGCGCTCCTCGGCGACATCGCCGGACTGCAACGCGCGCTCGTCGCGCTTGGCGAGCGCAATGCGGACGTGATCATTCCCGGCTACACGCATTTGCAACGCGCGCAGCCCGTTTATCTCGCGCATCATCTGCTCGCTTACGTCGAGATGCTGGAGCGGGATTGCGAGCGCCTCTGGGACTGCCACTCGCGCGTCAATGTCTGCCCGCTCGGCAGCGGCGCCATCGCCGGCTCCACGCTGCCGCTGGATCGTACACTGGTGGCGCGCCTGCTCGGCTTCCTGGATGCCAACGGCAAGGTCCAGCTCACGCAGAATTCCATGGACGCCGTGAGCGACCGTGATTTCATGATTGAATTCGCCGCCGCCGCCGCGCTGCTGGCTGTCCACCTTTCCCGGCTCGCCGAAGACGTGATTCTCTGGGTCAGCGCGGAATTCAATTATCTCAAGCTGGCGGACGCCTACACCACCGGCTCGTCGCTGATGCCGCAGAAGAAGAATCCCGACATTGCCGAACTCGCGCGCGGCAAGACCGGCCGCGTGGCAGGCAACCTGATGTCGCTGCTGATGCTGCTCAAGGGTCTGCCCATGACCTACAACCGCGATTTGCAGGAGGACAAGGAGCGGCTGTTCGACACCGCCGACACGGTGCGCGCCACCACCCGGCTGATGGCCGCCATGCTGCGCCACACCACGGTGAACGCCGCCGCCTGCGCCCGCGCCGCGAGCGACCCGGCGCTGCTGGCGACCGACCTGGCGGATTATCTGGTGGGCAAGGGCATGCCCTTCCGGCAGGCGCATCACCTCGTCGGCGCGGTGGTGGCCCGGGCGGAAGCTACCGGCAAGCCGCTGAACCAGCTCACCCTCGCCGAGTTGCAATCCGTGGACCCGGCCTTTGGCCGCGACGCCCTCGGCGTATTCGATCTGCAACGCGCGATGGCCAAGCGCAATCTCACCGGCGCGCCCGGGACGAAGGAAGTGGCCACACAATTGGCGAGGTGGCGGGGGCAATTGTCTTGAGTCAAGCAAATGGAAATCGCCTATCTCGAAACCACTTTTTTCAGTTTTTATCACGATGGACGACCTGCGCCAGCCATCGTGGCAATGCGCGATTGGACACGGCAGTTTTGGGATGAGCGGCGCGACGATTACGCGCTCGTTACGAGCGCAGCGGTTCTGAATGAATTGCGCAAAGGCGGCGCGCATCACAAACAAGCCGCACTGGATTTGGCGTTTACCATTCCGTTGATTCCAGTTCGCGAAGAAATTATTGAAATTGTCCAAGCATATGTGAAGCACAAGCTGATGCCGGAAGACCCAGCGGGCGATGCGCTGCATCTCGCGCTGGCATCATTCCACGAATGCGACTATGTTGTGACGTGGAATTGCCGGCATCTGGCGAATGCCAATAAATTTGGCCAGATTCGGCGGATCAACGCCATGCTCGGATTGAAAACACCCGACTTGGTAACGCCACCGGAATTGTTGGGAGCTATTTGAACATGAATGCAGCCGATCAAGCCATTGAGGAAATCCGCGCGGTGCGGCATCATATTTCCGCGGAACACGGGCACGATGTTGGCAAATACCTTGCCGACTTGCGTGCCGAGGAAAACCAGCACGCGGCGCAACTCAAACGAGGCGCGAAACTGCTGGCGCGGCATCACGCGGAACGCGAAAGGTTTCCGGCCATACCGGGCGAAGCGATGGTGTTGCGCGACCGGCCCAAAAAATAGGCGTGCAATGGCCAAACGCAATCTCACCGGCGCGCCGGGGACGAAGGAAGTGGCCAAGCAACTGGCAAGGTGGCGAAGTCTTTTGACATGAGCATTTTCAACCTTTTTGATTCGGCAAAGCGCGGCACGACTTATCTGGAAGCTCTGAGTGCCACACAACGACTATTGGAATCTCAAGGTGAGAATCATTGGCGCAATTGGATTTTAAGAGACATTGACGAATGGGAAAACAACTGCTCGGTTTCACATCACCTGTCGGCGTATGGCGGCATGGGTTCATTCAACGACATTGGTTTTGAAAATCCTTGGGTCGGCTATCTGTTCGATGACCTGAAATCTGCGTGTTATTTTCTGGCGCAATCTCCTTTGCATAAGGCTGCAGCGGACTCAATCAAGCCTTCAATGGGCAACGTGGGTTTCAATTTGCAAGGTTGGCGGTGTTTGACCTGCGGCTACGAAGTAGTTTCGAGTTTTGACGTTGAGCGTTTTGCTGCCCGCAAAATTATCCGTGAAGAAATTCTCAAGGCTTTGGATTCTGGTCATCTGGAACAACTTGTCGAATCCGTCCTTCAGCAACCACCGCCGCATAAAACTCTTACTCTACATGCTATCGCAATTGGGGCAAAACGGAGCGGAATCTCCCTGCGACACGAAAAGGACTGGTTAAGACCATGTCCAAAATGCAATGGCAATGATACTGCTGTTTATCGATGGAATTTGATTGAAAATGGAGGTTTCCATTTTGAACCATCTACTGACAATTTACCGCTTCGGAGAAAATCTTGAACAAGCGAGAACTGAAATCTGAATTGGCGGTTTAAACTACATTCGGAAAACTTTGCTGATTGTCTCGAAGTATGCCAAATGCATTATTGAAAGCTCAAGTTGCCGCCGCGCCCGTTCTATCTGCCATTGCGTATGCTGCCCGCGCGCGTGGGCAAGCGGCGGAGGGCCGCCGCACTCCAAGATGCTGGCGCGCATAACGATAGCTCACGCCCGCGCGCCAGCGTTTTGGAGTGCGCCAGCCCTCTGGCGCTTTCCCATGGCTTGCCAGTCCGGGTCCACCTCAAATTCATCCAGCACGGAAATGCGCACCTGGGAAAACGAATCGCGGAATCCATGCCTTATCCAGTATTGCGGGGTGCCTCCAGTACCAAAGCGGCGGAGGGCCGCCGCACTTCAAGACGCTTCGCGCATGCGGAAGACCTGCTGGCCCGCGCCAGCGTTTTGGAGTGCGCCGGCCCTCTGGCGCTTTCCCATGGCTTACCAGTCCGGGTCCACCTCGAATTCATCCAGCACGGAAATGCGCACCTGGGAAAACGAATCGCGGAATCCATGCCTTATCCAGTATTGCGGGGTGCCTCCAGTACCAAAGCGGCGGGGGGCCGCCGCACACCC
>Ga0316217_10001646_pt1 | contig 28445 bp, 24 predicted proteins | sample 1anoAmetaG_FD_203633 | JGI IMG/M metagenome (GOLD analysis project Ga0316217, IMG submission 203633) | Freshwater microbial communities from Trout Bog Lake, Wisconsin, USA - 1anoA | ecosystem: Environmental > Aquatic > Freshwater > Lake > Hypolimnion/Profundal zone | place: USA: Wisconsin... | reverse complement strand
CGCTGTACTGCGCCGCCGCCCCGTTGGTCGTGTTGCCCGTGGTGTAACCAGTCAAATAGCCCAAACCGCTGACGTCAATCCGGCTGTTGGTCGAAACTGTGATGGCATTGGTGACGAACAAGTTCAGCAAGTGGGTTTTGGCAGCGTTGCAGGGCGAATGCGCGAGGACGGCGCCATTAGTGAGCAACAGCGAATTCAAGAAGTGCGCGCCGTCAACGGCAACGGTGGCGCCGCTGATCACCAAATCGGACCCATCGTACGTGGCGTTGGTCTCGGAGATGGTGGCATTGTTCGTGAGCACGACTTGGGCGTAGCTCGCCCGAAACAAAAGCACAATCGAGCCAGCGAGGAGGATCCACCCAACCCTCCGTCGCCCGTGAGCACGACGGCATGCGTATGCGGATTGGGACAAGCTCAAGGGACGATTCGGATTTGTTCTCATAAGAATCTCTGGTTCCAGGTGTGCTTAGTCTGGTTCTACCTCCAAGCCAGCGTCATAGCAAGCGGCAAGAAGTCGGAGCAAAGAAGTCAGAGGCTGCAAGATCGGAGGCTTTCCTTCCAACGACGGTATGTTGAGTCATGCGCCCAGGAGGAGGATTCCTCGGCGCCTGCCGCTACCGGGCGGCAGAGCAACCCGGGCCTGCGCCCCGACCGATGGAAATCCAGCTCAAGGACCAAACGGGTCAGAACTTTTCCGAAGGGTTCTCCGCCAGCCACTGGGTTAAGCCGAGCAAAGGAAACGAGAGAGCGGCTTGCGCTTTGGCGCAATTGAGGGAAGTATCTGGAGGACGCGGGGGTCCCGTGTAGTCCTGGAGGGAAGCGGCTTTAATCCTGGGCTGGAGTTCGGGCCAACGAGCGGCCAGGAGTTGGCCGATTTGCCATCGCGATAAGCGTTCGCCGCCGGCAACGTGGTAGAGGCCCGGTTTGGCGCGGGCCAAGAGTTCCCATACCGCGCGCGCGGTTACCTGGGCGGCGATGGGGCAGCGGAATTCATCCGTGAAGTGGCTTAGAGTCCGGCCTTCCCGCCAGGCAAGGCGCATTTGTTCGTTGAAAGCCCGGACGCCAGTGGGCGAAGTTCCTCCGTTGAGGGAAGTGCGAACGACCATGTGCCTGGGATTGGCGAGCACCGTCCGTTCGGCTTCCGCTTTGGTTTCGGCATAGACGCCGAGGGGGCAGACAGCGGCGGACTCCTCGTAATGGCCGATTTTCCCATCGAAGACCAGATCGGTTGAGAAGAAAACGAAAGGGATTTTTTCAGCCAGGCTGGCGAGCAGCGCCGTGGCCTCCACATTCAACCGCCGAGCCAGGCCGGGGTTGGCCTCGCAGTCATCGCCCTTGGTCAGTCCGGCGCAATGGATGATGAGGTGCGGCTGTTGGAGGGCGAACTCCCTGCGCACCGCGGAGGCATCCGCCAGGTCGAGTTGGGCCCGCGTCAAACCGACGATTCGCGCCCCGGGATGATACGCCGGGGCGCTTTGCTTCAGGCAGTGGCCAATGAGCCCGCCGGCGCCGGTGATCCAGATGGAGTTCGATTCTGCTGCTGGCATAAACTGGGCTTGCCCTCTCGCGAGTTCGGCGCCCTCAATCAATCAGCCTTCTTGTCAGCTCCCCGTAGGCGTCTATCCGGCGATCCCGGAGGAACGGCCACTGGGTGCGGGTAATGTCCACGGCGGATAAATCCAATGGCACGACCAGGATTTCCTCCTGGTCGGGGCTGGCTTTGGCCAGGATTTCCCCTGAAGCGCCCGCTACGAAGCTCTGGCCCCAGAATTCAATGCCCTCTCCCGCCAGCCGCTCGTGACCGATGCGGTTGGCGGCAGCGACGTAGCAGCCGTTGGCGATGGCGTGGCTGCGCTGAATGATTTCCCAGGCGTCGTGCTGGCGGGCGCCGCGCGCCGCTTTCTCGGCGGGATGCCATCCGATGGCGGTTGGGAAAAAGAGGATCTCGGCCCCCTGCATGGCCGTGAGCCGGGCCGCTTCGGGATACCACTGGTCCCAGCAAATCAAGACCCCGATCCGGGCGTAGCGAGTTTGCCAGGATCGAAACCCGAGATCCCCGGGGGTAAAGTAGAACTTCTCGTAATACAGAGGGTCGTCCGGAATGTGCATCTTGCGGTAGCGGCCCAGGAGCGAACCATCGGCGTCTATGATGACCGCTGCGTTATGATAAACCCCGGCGGCGCGCTTTTCGAACAGCGAGGCCACGACGACCACCCGGCGGTTGCGGGCCAATTCCTGGAAGGCCTCCGTGCTCGGACCGGGGATCGGCTCAGCCAACTCAAAGCCGGCGTAGTCCTCCGATTGGCAAAAGTACTGTGAGCGAAACAGTTCCTGGGTGCAAATGATCTGAGCGCCCTGGTCGGCCGCGCGTTCGGCCGCGGCCAGCGTTCCGCGGAGATTTGCTTCGGGGTCGGGGGCGCAGGACCTTTGAATGAGGCCCACGGTGACCGAGGAGGGGGGCGCGAGGGTTTTCAAGGCCTAAAGTTCGCTGAGGAGTCGCGACGCGCATTGATCCAGCAGCAGGGTGCCCCCCTTCTGGTCGCGCTCATATCCGGAAGACACGACTTGGCCGAAGAGTTCGCGGATAAACCGGCCGAGGGTCTCGTTGGTCGGGCCGTAGCCGGAATGGTAAATGTAATGTTCCAAATCATAAAGCAACTCGTCGGCTGTGGGATACCGCTTGTCCAAGTCGCGCGCCAGCGCGCGTTGTAGGATGTCGTTGAGCCGGTCGTCTATTCGCTCGTCCAGCGGCCGGAAGTCGGGGATGGGCAGGTTCACCATGTGCAGCCGGGACTCGTCGGCCGTCTCGCCTTTGAACACATTCCGTCCTAGCAGGAGTTGGGCCAGGACCACGCCCGCGGAGAAAAGATCGGACCGCCGGTCGGTGATCTGGAAGTTGGCCTGCTCCGGGCTCATGTAATCCGCCTTGCCGGCCACCACCTCGCCTTCGTTGTCCACCAGGAACCCTCGGGCTTTTGCGATGCCGAAATCGCTCAGCTTCACGTCGCCCTCGAAGGCGATCAGGATGTTCTTGAAGCTCACGTCGCGATGGACGATGCCCAGCGGGCGACCTTTGCGATCGCGCTTGGCATGGGCATAGGCCAAGCCGCGGGCGATCCGGCTCACGATGAAGATCGCCAGTTCCTTGGGCAGGCTGCGGCCTTTTTCGGTCAATTGCAGCGCGAATTGTTCGAGATTTACCCCCCGGATCAGCTCCATCGCGATGAAATACAGGCCGCCGGTCTCCCCCAGGTGGTAGGTCTGGACAATGTTCGTATGGATCAGGTCAGCTACCAGTTTGGCCTCGCCGATGAAGTTCTCTATAAACTGTTTCTGGTTGGCGTAGTCCTGGCGAATCACCTTGATGGCAATGCGCTTGACGAAATTGCGCGTGCCATGCTGCTCCGCTTCGTAAACCACTCCCATGCCGCCTTCCGATAGCTTGCGGACGATTTCGTAGCGAAACTCGTTCTGGATGGTGAAAAGGGCCACGCTCAGATCTTGCTTCAACCCGGTCCCAAGTCAAGCTCCGGATCGCCCCGCGCCCTCGCCTCGGCGCTCGAGACGTCGCGCGGCGATTCCGGCAAGGAACCGCGCCGCCGGGAAGTTCAAAGAACCACAGAATTAAAAATCGAAAGCTTTTTGCGGGGCGGGGTGATATAATGAGGTCGAAACTAAAGCCCTGATGTGTCGAGAGAATGAAAACCGAAAGCTTTTACGAGGCATATGATGTTTAAAGACCGAACTGGGCGGGAAGGTCAGTGCGCGGGAGGGATTCGCCGACGGGCCGCCTTCACCTTAATCGAATTGCTGGTGGTCATCGCGATTATCGCCATCCTGGCGGCGATGTTGTTGCCCGCCCTCACCAAGGCGAAACTAAAGGCGCAGGCGACCTCGTGCATGAACAACGAGCGTCAAATGGGGACCGCCTGCCAGATGTACGCGGACGACTTTAAGGGGCGGTATTGCTTGACGTTCCAGGTGACGGGCGACAATTCTTCCACGCTGGCGGGCGGGCGGAGGGCGTGGTTTGATTTCCTCCTCCCTTATCAAAAGACCACCAACCTGCTCCTGTGTCCCGTTCGCAGCAAGACCTTCAGCAAGTTCATCCAAGAGTATCCCACCGGCCCTGCGGATCTAGGTATCGCGAACTACGGTATAAACTTCCGCGTCGGCGGTTGTGATTTTTCTCCCTGGCCTTACTCGCAGTGGCCGGGGATCGTCGGGTCCGTGCCCAGACCGGCCGGCGTGGCCTACATCGCCGATTCAGGCACCAAACCGCTCAACACCAGCAATCCGCTCAAGTGCGTGACCGACGCCACCCCGGAAAAACCCGGTTGCTGGATCCTCCACGACCCGGGCGACGACGCCCCCAACACGGGAGGAGTTATCGGTGATGACCCCAACTGGGGTGGCCCGGACCCCCGGCACGGCGGGCGGAGCGCCATCGCATTTCTCGACGGGCATGTCTCGAGTTTGAAGCCCTCGCGGTGGTATTGGAGCCTCTCGCCCTGGCTCCAGCCGACTACCGGGGGCCAGTAACGGGGCACGTAGTTCAACCGCAATCAATCCAGCGGCATGTTTTCGCATATTGTCATCTTTTGGGCCGACGCGGCCAAACCTGAGGCCGCCGATGAACTGCTGGCGGGGATGGAAAAGTACCTGAAACCAATTCCGGGCGTGATCACGTTCCACGCGGGCAAAATGGTGCGCAGCCATCGCCCCGTGGTCGACCAGTCCTATGCCGTGGCGCTCAATCTGACGTTTCCCGACAAAAAGACCCAGGACGATTATCAGACCCATCCCCTCCATGTTGAGTTCGTGGAGAAGGTGCTGAAGCCCAACGGCGCGCGGGTGGTGGTTTACGACTTTGAATAGCCTCCCGGAGGCTGGGATCAATCGGGCTGGACGGCGAGGCGGTTTTGTGGTTAGTTCCACGTCGTGCCGAATGCGCCCAAAAGCGCGGGAGCGAATCCTCCCGCCAAAGCCGAAACTCTGCCGTTTGAGGACGCTTTGAAAAAACTCGAATCCATCGTGGAAGCGATGGAATCCGAGGATTTGGCGCTGGAGAGCCTGCTGGCCAAGTACGAAGAAGGGACGCGCCTGGCGCGGAATTGCCAGGAAAGGCTCGCCGACGCGGAGCTGAAGATACAGCAGCTTGAACAAAGCGCGGCCGGGGAAATGACCTTGAAACCTTTCACTCCCGAGGCCGCTGAAGGGGTTTGAAATGAACCGTTATCTCGACATGGTGGACAATCCGTCCCAACTGAAGAAGCTAACCGCCGACCAACTCCAAAAGCTCGCCGAGGAGATTCGGCGCGAGCTCATTACCGTCCTGGCGCACAACGGCGGCCACGTGGGACCTAACCTGGGGGTGGTCGAGTTGACCCTCGCCTTGCACTACGTCTTTAACACGCCGAAGGACAAGTTCATCTGGGACGTCAGTCACCAGGTGTATGTGCATAAGCTTTTGACGGGCCGGAAGAACCGGTTCCCGACCATTCGCAGCACGGGCGGCCTCAGCGGCTTCGCCCTGCGTTCGGAAAGCGAGCACGATTGGTTCGGGGCGGCGCACGCGGGCACCGCGTTGTCGGCGGCGCTGGGGATTTGCGCGGGTCGGGACCAGCGCGGCTCCAATGAGCACGTGGTGGCCATTTTTGGCGATGCCGCCCTGACCAACGGGATCTCGTTCGAGGCTCTCAATAATATCGCGCCGACGACCAAACGGTTCATCGCCATTCTCAATGACAATGAATGGGGCATTGCCAAGAACGTAGGCGCCATCGCCGGCTATCTCAACAAGCTGATCACCAATCCGTCCTACAACAAGCTGGCCCGGGATTTCGTGCGCTTTGTTCAGCGGCTGCCCAAGGGCGATGTGGCCCTCAAGCTCGCTCACAAAGCGGAGGAGGGGTTCAAAGGGGCGATCACGAAAGTGGGGCTGCAGCCCACCAACGTCAACCTTGAATCCGACGGCAAGGGCGGCTATGGCAGCAGCCTGATCTTCGAGGAAATGGGCTTGCGCTACCTCGGCCCGATCGATGGGCACAATCTCCCGCTCCTGATCAGCACGCTCGAGTTTGCCAAGACCTGCGACCACCCGATTGTCATCCACGTGTTGACCACCAAGGGCAAGGGGTTCGAGGCGGCGATGAAGAATCCGGAGAAATTCCACGGATTGGGGCCGTACGACGCCGCTACCGGCGCTACGCCGCTGGTCAAGCCGGGCACGCCGCCGAACTGGCAGGACGTGTTTGGGCAAACCATGGTCAAGCTCTGCCGGCGCGACAGTTCGGTAGTGGGCATCACTGCGGCGATGCCCAGCGGCACTGGATTGAAGATCCTTGAGAAGGCCATGCCCAGCCGCTATTACGACGTCGGCATCGCCGAGGAACACGCCGTGCTGTTTGCCTGCGGCATGGCGACCATGGGTTTCCACCCGGTCTGCGCCATCTATTCGACCTTCCTTCAGCGGGCCTATGACTGCATTGTGCATGACGCGGCGCTCCAGGAGCTGCCGGTTATCTTTTGCATGGACCGCGCCGGCCTCTCGCCCCAGGACGGCCCTACCCATCACGGGTTGTTCGACATTAGCTACGTCCGCTCGGTGCCCAACTGCATTGCGATGGCCCCTAAAGACGAGGATGAACTCGTGGACATGATGTTCACCGCCACGCAACAGAAGCACCCTACGTTTATCCGTTATCCCCGGGGTCCAGCCGAAGGCGTACCGATCAAGGAAAGCCCCCGGCTGCTGGAGATCGGCAAAGCGGAGGTGCTGCAGAATTTCGCCTGTAACAGCCAGCCCAAGGTGGCCCTCTTCCCGCTCGGCAGCATGATGAGCTTGGGTCGCGAGGCGGCCGCGCAGCTCGCGCGGGAGGGCTATGATGTAGCGATCATCAACCCGCGTTTCACCAAACCCTTGGATGCCGGGGCGACGGAGTTTTATGGCCGAGCGGCGGATGTGGTTGTGACTCTCGAAGACCACGTGGTCATGGGAGGCTACGGCAGCGCGGTCCTGGAGCTCTTCAACGAGAAGCGAGTCACCACGCCCGTCGTGATGATCGGCTGGCCGGACAAGTTTATCGAACATGCCACGACGGTGGATTTCCTCCGGCAGAAATACGGCCTTACGGTCGAAGACCTGGTGGCCCGAGTCAAATCTCAACTCTCCCACGGTGAGGTCGCGGCCGCGCCGGCGCCGGCGCGGTTGGCCACGGCGGGGTGAGGGCTGAGGCTGGAGTTGACTCTGAATTCTGGTTAAAACGCTCACCCTAAACATTGACAGACTATGGCTTATAAAGATGTGACGCCGCCTGTGGGCGGGAAGGTTTCAATTAGCAACGGACGCCTGACCGTGCCCGAGAACCCCGTGCTTCCGTTTATCCGCGGCGATGGCACCGGCCCGGACATCTGGGCCGCCAGCCAGCGGGTCTTTGACGCGGCAGTCAAGCAGGCTTACCACGGCCGGCGCCAGGTCGCCTGGTTTGAGGTGTTTGCGGGCGAGACCGCCAAGAACAAGTTCGACAATTGGCTGCCGGATGACACGGTGGAGGCTTTCAGGGATTACCTGGTCGGGATAAAGGGACCGCTGACCACGCCCATTGGCGGCGGCATCCGGTCCCTCAACGTCGCGCTGCGCCAGATGCTCGACCTCTATGTCTGCCTTCGCCCGGTGCAGTATTTCCAGGGCGTTCCCTCGCCTGTCAAGCGGCCTGAGAAGGTGGAGATGATCATCTTCCGGGAGAACACGGAGGATATCTACACCGGCATTGATTACCAAGCGGGCAGTGTCGAGGCGGTGAAAGTGCTCGAGTTCCTGCAAAAGGAACTACCCGCCGCCTTCAAGAAGATCCGGTTTGGCAAAGAGGCGATCGGGGAGATCGGCATCGGGGTCAAACCGGTCAGCCGGCCCGGAACCGAGCGCTTGGTCCGCGCCGCGATCGAATACGCCGTTCGTGAGAAGCGCAAGAGCGTCACGCTGGTCCACAAAGGCAACATCATGAAGTACACCGAAGGGGCCTTTCGCGACTGGGGCTACGAGGTGGCCAAGCGCGAATTTGGCGCCGTGGAAATCGACGGCGGTCCCTGGTGCAAGCTGCCGCAGGGCGTCATCATCAAGGACGCCATCGCCGACATCACGCTTCAGCAGGTCCTCACCCGCCCCGAAGATTTCGACGTGATCGCCACGCTGAACCTGAACGGCGATTACTTGAGCGACGCGCTGGCGGCGCAGGTCGGTGGCATCGGCATCGCCCCCGGCGGGAACATCAACTACCTGACCGGCCACGCAATTTTCGAAGCCACTCACGGCACCGCGCCCAAATACGCCAACCAGGACCGCGTCAACCCCGGCAGCGTGATCCTCAGCGGGGAGATGATGTTCCGTTACCTCGGTTGGACCGAGGCGGCGGACCTGATCCTCAAGGGGCTCAACGGGGCCATCGCCTCCAAGCGCGTCACCTACGACTTTGCTCGCCAAATGACCGGAGCCACGGAGGTCAAATGCTCCCAGTTCGGGGATAATATCATCGAGCATTTATAAGCTAACGCGCCCGCAGGTACCGGCTGCTCTTCGGCAAAGCGCCAGCCAGGAATTCGTATCGTTTTCCGCTGGGCAGGTCAACCGTTGCATAGACCCATTCCAGCGTCCGATCCGACTTGGCGCTGCGCACGGACCAGTTAAGCTCGATGACGGCGTTGTTTAACCAGGCGCGCGCCTGGGGAGAGAGATATCGGCGGGCTTCCAATTCACGCAAAGTCACCATGCGTGGAGAGCGTCCAGGCTTCATGCCGCCCGCATAAGCGCGGAGCGCATCGCTGATCTCGCCGATCAACCCATTGTTGCTTTGCGCCTGAACGGCCGAAGCGAAGAAGTCCGCGCACCAAAAGACTCCCAGGAATGCGGTCGCGAGGAGAACGGCGGCGCACTTCACCAGCGCCGCACGGCGCGGGTTGGGGTGGCGATATTGAATCAAGCTCTGGATCAATACTACGGCCGTCAAGCCCGCGATTACCAAGATCGGCGCCATCCATCCGACCGGGAATCCCTGGGCTCCCACGAACGCGTTAAAGGGCAGTTGGAAACGCACCATGATCCAGATAAGGAGCCCCGTTTGCAGGCCTCCGGCTCGCTCCGCCAGCCAGACCGCCGGCGCAACACAGAAGACCAGGAGCATAATCATCCCTACCGCGGCCAAGGCCGCCTGGATGGTGTTCCGGAGCAGCGTCGCCGCCCAAAAGCCCAGGAAAAATGCCAGGACGAAGACCGACGAGAACACGACCAAACCGTCCCTATCGTTCGTATGCAGGTCAAACAGAGTTCGCGGCAACGTCGCCCAAGCCAGGACCAAAGGCACGACCACCCCCAGCAGAAAGGCCATAATCAAGCCGACCCCCAGTTTGATCGCCCACTGACGCCACGCCGGGAAGGGCAGAGTGAGTTGCCAGTCGCTCAGGCCCAGGCGCTTCTCCTCGCCTAGCGAGAGGCTGCCAGCCAACAGAATCGTTAGCGGAAAGTAGAAACTGAACAACAGCGCCAGGATGGTTCCGTAGTCGGTAGGCGGGAGCCAGCGCAAGAGCGCTACTGGAAGCCAGCAGACGATAAAGGCGCCAGCCACCATCACCAACGGCTTCTGCAAACGCAGCTCTTTGCGAACCAGATTCCAACCCGGCCCGGTAGGACGGCAACGCAGCCATCGCAACCACCGGCCGTCCCCCAGCGCCGCCCCGGAGATCGAGGCCGCCTCCGCAAACACGGTGTCCTTCAATTCCAACCTCGCGAACTTCCGCCAGCCGATCCGCAAAAAAAGCAGGGAGTAGATCGGCGCTCCCACGGCGCATGCAATCATGACGCGCGCGTCCAATCGCTCGGCGGGGAGTTCGGGTCCGCCCATCCAACGCAACACGCTAACCCCCGTGGCCAGAAGCAAGAAGGGGACCACAAAACTGAACGCCAGCCCGCCAATCGTGGAGCGCGCCACCAGCGTCCAGTAGCCTGCCGAACACACTGCCGCCGCCAGGAATAGCCCTCCCGTTACCAGATCGCCGCCCTCAATGGTAAAGTCAAATAATTGCCCTCCCGGGAGGCCTGCGCCGCTGGTTCCCCGAGTTCCCCAATGCAGGAGGCCGTACTGCGCGAGCCAACACGCCACCAAGGCCACCGCCAGGGCGCACAGCATCCAGAGCTTTTCCTTCCAAAGTTGGAAGCGCTCGGCCGGCTGGGCCAGCAGGAGGCCCAGGGTCCGATGATGAAACTCGTCCCCAAAGCTCGTCGCGGCCAGGAGCGGGATGGCGAGGGCAAAAACGCCGACCGAGGCCGAGAGCAGGAAGGAAGCAACGGGGGGTGAGAGCGCGTGACCCAGGCCCTTCACCACCAGCGGCAGGAGCGCCGCGCCGGCGGCCGCGCTCGCCGGCAGGCGCAAAGGTCGCCATTCTTTAGCCCAGCGCGGATTCATGCGGGCCTCCTCTCGGTTCCCGTCCGCAACGTCGCGACAAACACTTCCTCCAGCGTCAGCGCTTCCGACGTAAGGGATTCGGGTCCCAGGCCGCGCAATTGCTCCATGATGCGGGCCCCGGCGCCGTTGGCTACCAATTCCAACTCGCGCCCGGTCTGCCGCACCTGGAGGGCGTCCTCAAACCGCGCCTCCGGAACCGGGCCGGAAAAGCGCGCCCGGATTTTTTGATAGCGTTCGCGGGCGGCGTCCGCGCCCAGGGTCATCACGTTGCGCCCGCCATCCATGATCGTGAACTCATCGATCAGCCCCTCAAACTCGGTAATCAAATGGGTGGAGACCAGGATCGTCCGCTTGCCGGGGTCTCCCTCCTGGTAGGCGCCGATGACGGTCTCGATGAACTCGCGCCTCACGATCGGGTCGAGTCCCGAGGTCGGCTCGTCCAACAACAGCAACTCCGGCTCCGGGCAGATGGCCGCGATGAGCGCCACCTGCGTGCGCTGGCCTTTGGAGAGGGCCCCGGCCCGTTGGCTGGGATCCAGACGGAACCGGTCGAGCAGGTCCCGTTCGGTTTCCCGGTTCCAATGGGCGCGAAAGGAGGCCAGGTAATCCAGCGTCTCGCGCACCGTCATCCACGGGTAGAAGGCGACAAAGTCCGGCACATAAGCAATGCGGCGCTTGACCTCGACCTCGGCCTTGGCGGGGTCAAGGCCGAACATTCGCACCGTCCCGCCTCGAGGGCGCAACAGGTTCAACAAGCACTTCATGGTGGTGGTCTTGCCGGCCCCATTGCGTCCAAATAGACCGTAGCAGCGGCCGGGTTGAACGCTCAAGCTGAAGTCATGCACGGCTTCGGCTGCGCCATAGGCGTAGGCCAAATTCTTGAGTTCGATGACGGGGGAAGATTCATTCATATACAAACAGGGGTTGGAAAATCGAAGCTGGGCCATAGGAGTCGGCGTCGGAGTTTAGACCGGGCGGCAGGTTGCGGGTCACGGGGCCTCCTTGGCGGCCTCCTGGTCGCTGGCGCGTTTGAGCTCTCCGATGGCCTGGAGCCGCTCGCGCACCAATTCAAGAAACTCGGCGGGCGGCACCTGGAGGTGATGGGCTTGCACCACGGCCCCGTCAATTTCCTCGATCAACAGCCGGCGCCGAACTTCCCTCTTGAGCGGGGAGTGGTTGGGCTTGAGGAAACAGCCCTTGCCGGGGATGGTCTCGATGATGCCCTGGCTTTCCAACTCGGTGTAGGCCTTGGCGATCGTGTTGCGGTTGACGCGCAGTTCCTCGGCCAGCGGGCGGATGGAGGGAAGCGGTTCCCCAACCCGCACCGTGCCCGAGGCGGCCGCCGCCTTGATCTGATCCACCACCTGGAGATAGACCGGCTTGCCGGATTTGAAATTGATCTGCAGGAACATAGCGTTTATTTACTGTCATATGACATTATGACAGTTTTTGCGCGTTGTCAACTGGTCGGCGCGATTTTTCCGATGTTGAATGGGCCGAGGGCCTTCAGCCCTCTCCTTGGGGATACTGCGCTGGGGCTTCGCCGACTGACTCAATTACTGTGATCTGCCCCGCTAGAGAGGGTCCGGCCTCAATTGTTTCCAGGCGCGCGTCGAATTGCCAGTTGTCTCCGTAGTCGAACGTAAACCGCATTTTGTCTCTACACGCCAAGTCGGTTTGCCCTACGGTAATGTCGGGCGTGAAGGGACCTTCGTCACAGTAGGGATGGTGGTAGGTACGGCTCTTGCCGCGCTGGTCGCGGTAGCGGAAGTCGTAAAGATGCTCCTCATCGAGCTTGAAAGCGTCGAGAATGGCCCCCGCCAGTTCGTCCAGCGATGCGTCCGGGGGCGCGGCAAGTCGCCGCCAAACGCCGCCGCCGCCACGCCATCCGACGAGCGATACTTTAAAGATATGTGTTCCCAACCTCGGCGCGCGATTGGGTCGCGCATAAACAGCCTGCCATGCCGGGAAGTAAGGCTGAAAGACCGGTTGGAGGGTTCCGAACTCCGCCTCCAAGCCGGACTCGTCCGGCGCTTCGGGCTCGTCTTCGGCCAATTCAGCGCCACCCGAATCGACGCGCTGTGCGCCCGCATCCGGGACCGCTTCGTCGCTTTCTGACTCTTCCTCGCTCTCAACGCTGGTCTTCAAGAACTCAAGCAACGCCCAGGTGACTGCGGTTCCCCAAGCGGTGAGCCTCGCGCCGCCCAGCAACCAACCGCGCCCACCCCAGTCCCGGCGTTCCTTCTCCGAACACGCCCGGGGCCGGATCTCGATGAGCCCTAACTGCCGCTGAACGAAAAGGCTCCAGGGGGGAATCTGGCCTTGCGGTCCGAAAACGCGAACCGACACGTAGTGGTCAAAATTGCGCCAGCGCTCAGTCAATTGGCCGAGAAAGATCGCCACCGATTCGAACTTCTGAGGTTCGTCGCCTCTTCGCTCACCGCCTAATACGGAGGATTGTGCGTGGAAGAGAAGCGCCTCCAAGAGGGCAAAATACCGCTCCGTAGGGTTGAGTCCTCGCCAAAACTCGCGAGCCGCGGGCGCAACCACCAGGCGACTCCCTTGCATTTGGAGCAGGTCCATCACCCGCAGTAGAATGAAGGTGCCCGCCAGGTTCGGGTAATCTCGCAGCAAGGCGCGTTTCAAGTCGAGTTCGATGGGATGACTTGATCTTGCGTTCAATTCCGGAAGCCGCTCGCAGGGTAAACTCGCGTTGCGGCTCTTGGTGACCACGCCCCCGGGACCTACGAACTCAAGCAGCATCTCAACATCGCGCAGAATGGCGCCGGGATTTCCCAGCGTAATCTCTTGCGCCGTCAGCCATCGCTGGCATCCCTCAGCGGCGGATTGCCATCGTTTCCAAGACTGCTCGTCCAAGCGGTAGATAGAAAACATGCTTTTCCCTTGGGTTTAACTTGCTGATCACTTCGCGCCCGGTCGGGGAACCTGCCGCCGGTCCGATGGCTTCCTCGAACGATCCGTTCCTGGAGGCGCTTCCTGCCCCCCCGGCGACCAGGCGGAGTTCTCCAGGAGGGCGATGCCCGGTTTGGAAAAACGGACGCGCCGGGCCTTGTAGAGCGTGCCCAGGGCTTGTTTGAAAGCCTTCTTGCTGGAGCCAAAAGCGCGCCGAATGGCCTCGGGAGGGCTGTCGTCATCCAAATCCAAACGCCCTCCGTTGCTTAGGAGCGCCTGGACGATGCGCGAAGCCAGCGGCGCCACGCGCTGGAAACCGGCCTGGTCGAGGCTCAAATCGAGCTTGCCGTCAGGCCGCGGGGCCCGCACAAAGCCCTTGAGTTTCTGTCCAATGGCGACCGGCGCCGAGAGCCCGTCGTGGTAGAGCAAACCGGGGTGCGCGCCATCCACCAGGGCTTTGTAGCCCAGCGGAGTTCGCTCGGTGATAAGGAACTCAACTTTGTCGCCGGCGCGGAAGCCGGGCGGTTGGGCGGCCAAATCACGCTCCAATTTCATGGAGGCGGCGATGCGCTGGGTTTTCTGGTCCAAATAGATCCGGACCACGACGTCCTGCCCCGCCCCCACCGGTCCGGTTTGCTCCCTGAAAGGCAACAATAAGTCCTTGGCCAAACCCCAGTCCAGGAACGCGCCGATCCGCGGGGCGACGCTCACCACTTTCAAAGTCGCCACCTCCCCAACGGTGGCGCGCGGTGTTTGGGTGGTGGCCACCAACCGGTCTTCCGAATCCCGGTAAACGAAGACCTCGAGCCGATCGCCGGGCGCGGCCCGACGGGGCACGTAGCGATTGGGCAGGAGAATCTCCCCCAGCTCGCCGCCGTCCAGATAAATGCCCGGAGTTGAATCCCGGAGGACCGTCAGAGTATTGCGTTTGCCAATCGTAGCCATGATCCACAGCTTACGCCAATGCCCGTCCTTGAATAGGCGAATCTTGTCGAACGCGGTTGGTCGAGCGCACCCGGGTCTCGATCGTAACGGCGCCGAGGAGAGCCCGTCAAAGGCAGGACGCGCCGTTCCAGGCGGGTCCTTCGGACCTCGAACCGTTGCGGGAATGACGGCCGGCGGATTCCTCGCCTTTCTAACCGGTCACAGGACCTTCTGAATTTGCTTCTCGACCCAGGCCTTGGTCTTCACGAGTTCGGCCGGTTCGGCCGGGATGTGCTCGATGATGCAGGGCACGGGGCGGTGGAGCTTCCGAATTTCGGAAACCAGCAACGGGTAGTTCATCTCCCCGCCGCCGGGGCCCGGGAGGTCCACGCTTTGGCCGGAGGGGTTGAGCTTCATGTCCTTGAGGTGGGCGAGGTGGACGCGTCCGCCGAGTTCGCCGAACAGGCGGCGCAGTTCCGCCTCGCGGCTCGGGTAAAGCTCGGCCGTGATGAAGTTGGGCGGGTCGAGCAGCAGCCCAACGCGCTCGGCGGGAAACGGCGCCAGCACCTCCTTTGCCAGCGCCACCGTGCCGAGGACGTGGGGGAAATACGGCTCGAAGGCGACCCGGCCGTTGATCGGCTCGAGGAGGGGAAGAACGACCTCGCGGATGGCGCGATGCAATTGCGCGACGGCCTCGGGGCTATGGTTGCGCGGATCCGCGCCATCGAACTTGGGCGCATAGCTGGCGCTCCAGGTGACGAACTGCTTGCAATCGAACCGCCCAGCATTCGCCGCCACCACCTTCATGGCGGACCGGCTGGAGCCCATGAAACCAGTGTCGTCAGGGCGGAAGAGATTGAAGTACGTGCCGAATGCGACGGTTTTCAACTTCAACGCCTCGAGCGCGCGCGCCAATGATTCGAGTTCAGCCGCAGTTGGCTCGAAGAAAAACGTGACCTGCACGGCGTCGAAACCGGCGGCGGCGATCGTTTTGGCTTTCTCCCGCAGTTCGGCGGCCGAACCCCCTTGCAGCATCATGCCAAGGCGGAGGTTGTCGTTGGCGGGCGGAGCGCCCAAGAGCGTGGTCGCGCCGAAGCCGGCGGCGGTGGCGCCGACGACGCCGAGAAAATGCCGGCGCGAAGCGGTTGAATTCAAATGGCTCATAGTAGTTGTGGTGGATGGGGCGGAAAACTTGTTACCGTTAACGCGCAAATAGCGCGTCCAGAATCTGATTGCCCCCGAAAACCCAGATCGTTGCGGCCAGCGCAAGATAAGGGCCATAAGGCAATCGCGAGGAGCATTGCCGACGGCGCGCGGCAATCAGCCCAAGACCGACTATGGAGCCCATCAGAGAACTGGCCATCAGCGAAAATAACACCGCTTGCCAGCCAAGGAATGCGCCTATGGCGGCCATGAATTTCACGTCCCCCAAGCCCATTGCCTCGCGCGGCAGAACGATCTCTGCTCCGGCAGCCGTTATCCGCGACACGTCTGCACGATCACATTTCTCGTCGCCAATATGAAGACTCGTCGGCGTCAACCGCGCTAGCGCATCCTGGTATGTGCGCTCCCCAAGTTCGACCTTGCGCGCGCGGATTTCGATGGCATCGGATTTCCGATAGAATAATTCTTCGTAAGGAATTTCCTTGTCCGGCAGCACTAGAGCGGTGTCGGTGAAAGCGATGTTGGCGTCGCCCGACAAGACGATTCTCTGTCGGCCAAACGCCCACTTGCCCGCGCGCAAAACGAGATACGCCAACCCTGCTCCGACCCCGATACCGAACAAGCTATGCAGCGCTCCGCCGAGCAACAAAGTTTGTCCATGCAGTTGCGGCAGGAGCAAGGAGCAAACAAATCCGACCAGGATGCCTCCGATCGTAATTTCGTCGGGGATGATAAAGCGCTTGAAATCAATGAAGGCGGCGACAATGAGGCCAGCGAGCAGAATTCCATAAACAAGCGCCACCGCCGGGGATCGGCCAAACCCGATCCCACAACTCAGGAAGGCGGCTCCAATCAACGCCCAGACCACTTTCCGCCGCAAAACGTCCCAGGTCTCGCCAACTTTCCTGAATTCGCGCTCGAGCGCGCCGGCTGGTCCAATTCGCAGCATGGCCGCCTCGAAAGCTTGCTGGGGGTCGGAACCCGACCGCGCCTGTTGCTCCACGTCGTCGCGCAGATGATGCTCCAGCTCATCCAGCGGCACGGGAGTCTTGATGCCAGCAGCCAGCATCCGGCGCCGCCACTCCGCAACCGCCTGATCGAGGTTAAACATGTTGTCCTTTCCAAAGACCGCTAAAAACCGAGTCAACGACGGTCCATTGTTCGCGTTTTTCTTTGAGGGCCTGGTGGCCGCCGGTTCGGATGGAATAGTATTTGCGCTTGCGCCCGTTCTCGATCTCCACCCAGCGCGATTTAATCCACCCGTTGTCCTCCATCCGGTGCAACACGGGGTATAGCATCCCGTCGGTCCATTTTATCTTGTCCCCGGAGAGTCGCTTGATCTCCTGAATCAGCTCGTATCCATAGCTTTCCTGCTTGGAGAGCAGAGATAGAATCAACGGCTCGGTCGAAGCGGCCACAAGCTCTTTTTGAATCATACCAGCAATATACATCGCTTCGCTATGTATGTCCAGCCGGAACTTCAGCTTCAAAATCATCACCCGACAAGGCCGAGCGGCAAAGATCAAAAAGCGGATGCCTCGGGTCTTTGAATTGTCGGTGGCGCGTCAATGGGTCGCTTTTGGTTAGCTGCCAATGCCCTCGCTATGCCTCACCACTGGAGATAACGGGCGACCGCTAAGCCGCCAGGAATGCGGTTCAGCGTCGTACGCGCACCAGCGCCCCGCCGCCGCGCGGCAGTTGGAGCTCGGCTCGGCGCCCCTTGGCGCGCGACCATTGGCCGGTGGCCGCATCGAAGACCTCGAGCCGGGCGGGACCGCGGATGCCCAAGTCCAACTCGGATTCATAGTCCAGGTTCACCACCAACGCGCAGGTTGGTTTCGGAGGGCGGCCGTTTTTGCTCGCCGGCCCGAAATACCCCACCACCGCCCCGCGGACGCGTTCCGGAGGGGTGTAGGTCACGGCCGGCAACGGAGGATCGATTTTGAATGCGGCATCCCGGGGCAGCGGCTCCGCCCCCGGCGGTTGCATCCCGGCGTGATAGACCCCGAGCGAACGCAGCGGCTTCAACTGGGATGCGATGGCAACAAACTCCCGGTTGAACGTTTTCAGGGAGCCGTAGAGCGCCGTGGGCGCGCCATCGGGGTTGGCGATGCCGCCCGTATGGCCGGCGCAGCAATAGACGTAATACGAGATCCCCTGCGCTCCATAGGCCAGCGAGGTATAGACCAGATAGCGCAGTTCATCCCCCTTCGGCACCCGCACCGAAGGCGTCCAACTCGCCGCCTGGACGATGTTAAGGAACGGAATCCGGGCCCCGAGCGCCGCGCGCCGGATCAAGGCGAGGTTGAGGAAGTAGTCCGCCGAATCTCCGTTGGTGTTGAACTGGTAGTGATCGTAACTGATGAGCCCGGGCTTTACCGTATCCACGTATTGGCGCAGGTGGGCTGTATAGGCCTCCACCTTCCCGCCGGGGTTGCCGAGTTGCTCGTTATTGGCGTAGGTCGGGAAAAGATTGATATAGGCCAGGCGCGCCGGGTCGCGCTCGCGCAAGTAAGCCACCAATTTGCCCAGCGCCGGGAAATTGGTCGCGTTGGGCTCATCCGTGATAAAGTAATCGTAAAGCGCCGGATGCTGGCGCGCGCGCTCGATGAGCTCGTCGAGTTTCGCGCGCTGAGCCGGGTCCTCGAGCGTGGCGACCGTCAGGAGCGGATCCTGGAGTTGGGCGCGCAGACTGTGGCGATCGGCCACCTCCAGTTCCTTCTCCCCGCACCACACCAAATTCCATCCCCCCTCGGCCATCTGGCTGGCGGTGGCGTCGGTCATGGGCGGGCCCGCCCAATACGTGACAATGGGGGTTCCGACGGCCCACGCCGGTGATGGCGGGGCGCCGCCCGCCGGCGTGGAAAAGCCGGCCGCCGCCAGTAGCCCCAGGGCGAACGCCAGGCAGTGAGAGGTTCGGAACTCGATCGCGGATGCTCGAAGTTTAGTTTTCATTGGGTACAGTTTTGGGGACGATTTCTACGTTCTATTGTCGCTCATTGACCGAGGATAAATCGGTGGTGGCGCCCAAGCCAATACGGCAGCAGGAAGGCCGCGCCATCGTCTTCCCGATGTCCCCCGGACCCGCCGTCCACCTCGAACGGGTTCCCGTTCCACCGCATGACGGGACGTTCGTCCGGCGGCAATAACGTGAGCGCCTCCCGGCGCCCAAACCGATCCGCCGCCGCCGCCCAAGCGATGTCGGCGCGGCGCGAATTCGTCACCTTCCAATCGATGGTGTCCATCGGCATCCGGTAGAGGGTCCAGACGGCGGCGGACAAATCCACTGGCGCCTCGGGCTGGCCGGTCAGGTAGATAAACGTCCACAAAGGACAGGCCTCGCGTTGGATGTTCTTCCACCATTCGTCGAGCGCGCGGCGGTACGCTGCCAGCAGCGCGGGGTCGCGCTCATACTGGAACACGCCGTAGAACGGAAGCATGACCAGTTCCTCGTCCGAGTAATTCATTTCCGTCCGAAACTCGTTCACGCGCCCAATCAAATCAGTGTATTTCCACTCCGTTACCGCCTTCTGATATTCCTTCGCATAGCGCTCCCGGCCGGTGAGGTGCCAGGCGGTCTTCAAGAAACTCAGCCATTGCAGGCTGTTAAGCGCGCGCTCATCCGGCTGCGCGGCCAGCTTGTCCGGCGACCACCAACCCCAGGTCGTCGGCTTCCCCTCGGGCCCGACGAGTTGGTAGCCGTGGTCCAGGATGTGGTCCATGCACCGCGTACACGTTTCGACAATCCGCCGCTTCAACACCGGGTCGGGCAGCAAATCATAGGCGATTCCGAACATGAAAAAATGGCCCACGATCTCATCGGAACTGGTGTCTCCCTTCCAGTAGTACTGCCCGTCCTGGGTCCAGTGCCACTCGCCCTCGCCGGGCATCGGGTCGCCCTTGCGAATAAACGAGCGCGCGGGAAAGCCGCGCCGCCCCGTCACCTCTTCCAGGAACAGCATCGCCTCCACAGCTTTGCGGGCGTTGGCCAGCGCCTCCGGCGAAGGCGCGACCGCGTAGCGAAAGCACTCCGCCGCCGCGTAGATCGACGTCCACAGCCCGTCATTGTCATTGTCCGTCGGTTGATTGCTGGCGACATCGCCTGGAACCCGCAAATCCGAATCGGCCACCAGACCGTAACGATCATGGCGCGCGCGGATGCGTTGCTCGAAAAATTCGGTCTTTTGCGCCAGCGTCATGGATCGGAGCTCGATGTGGGCCACGCCGGTCGGAGTGCGCGCCCAAACGCTGCCTTCCTCGCCTGCCGCCAGTTGCTCGACGTGATCGTCGGGCAGGTAGCGTTTGCCCGCCAGATACTGGCGCCGATCGCGCTCCGGCGCGGCGAAGTCAAGCCGCAACAAACCCTGGGTGGCGCCCAGCCACAGCGCGCCGTCCGTGGCGCGGATTGCGGCCGTGAGGTTGCCGAGGGGCAGCGGGACGGCGTTCGTGCGCAGGGCCGCCGGGACCGCCGCATCGGTCAGACTGTAAAACGTCCGGACTTTCTGCGGGTAAGGAGCAAGTTGGATGGGCTCGACGGCCCCGAGGGGGTATCCCCACAGAAATGCCAGCATCAAGGTCGCCTGGAAATAGTTAATCATGCGTTGTTCTTTTCCGCGGTTTCTCAGCGCGCCCGGCTTCGTTGGTATTTGGCGCGGGGCGGTTGCTCGCTTTCCTATTCGGGCGCCTTCCCTTCCGCCTCCGCCTTTAAGCGTTGACGCTCGGCGGCCTTGGCGAACGGATAATAGACCACCATCGCGATGACGATCGAAACCGCCCCCCAAACGGCGGCCTTCCAATCGCCGCCCGACACCAGGTAATGCCCGATGATCGGCGGCGTGGTCCACGGCACGTTTACGAAGGGTTTGTGAATCACGCCCCATTGCATGAGCAGATAACTGCTGGCGGTCAGGATCATCGCGTTCAGGATGTACGGCATCATGAAGATCGGATTGAGCACGATGGGGAAGCCGAAGAAGATTGGTTCATTGATCTGGAAAATCTGGGTCGGCAGCGACAGGCGGCTCACCTTGCGATAGCCCGGCTCCTTTGAATTCCACATCACCAGCGCGAGAGCAATGGTCGCGCCGGTCCCCCCCACGTTGACGAAGGCGGTGAAGAACCCGTAGGCGGTCACGTAGGGCAGGGGATGCCCGGCGACGGTCGCCTCCACGTTGGCCGCCAGGTATTGGAGGAAGATCGGCGCCACGATCGCATCCATCGCGTTGTCGCCGTTGATCCCGACCGACCATAAGAGCGTGACCAGGAAGGCATACACCAGGATCCCAGGCAAGGTGTTCAAGGCGAAGACCAACGGCTTGAACGCGGTCTGCACCAGGTGGTCTATGTCCACTCCCAGCACGAAGCGAATCACCCAGAACAGCACGATCAGAAAAAACAGCGGGGTGAGCGAGAGGAAAGATTCATAAACCGCCGCCGGCACATTCTCGGGCAGCTTGATCACCAGGTTTTTGTCCGTGAACCATTTCTGGATGCGAACGCAGATCAACGCGATCAGGACCGCCGAAAACAGCCCTTTGGAGCCGAGGCTTTCCATGGAAAACGCGGCGTCCGCCCCTTTCTCCCCCAGCTTGAGTTGGATCATGAGGAAGACCACCGTCGCCATGGTCGCGCTTACGATCGCTTCCTGCTGCAAACGCTTGGCCAGGTCATAACCGATCGCGAAGCATACGAAGACCGAGAGCAGGCCGAAGGTGGCGGTGACCGGCACTTGCAGCAGCCCGAGACAGGGGGCGACGATCTTGTCCCAGCCGCTCACGGGCAGGAACGAGACGATGATGAACAGCCCCCCGATAATCGTCAGCGGCACCACCGAGACCATCCCGGCGCGGATGGCGGATAAGTAGGTGTTCTCGCTCAACGCCGTCAGCGGCGGCACGATGCGCTGGTTCAGGAATCCGGTCAGCTCGCTCACACGCGTTCTTTCACGATGGCTCGGACCACTGCTGGAGCGACTCGCGGTGCTCGTAAATCTTCGTGAACGCGCGCGCGATGTCGTCCATGTCCGCCTGACGGCCGAGGAAAAAGCTTTGCTCGATCCAGACGCATTGCTCGCGACAGAGCAACTCGCTATTGGGACAGCGGACCCGCCCGTAATCCAGCCGCGCGCGGACGTCCGGCAGGTACGGCCCGAACGCTTTATTACGGAACATCGGCTGTTGGTACAGCGGAAAACCGTAGCCCGCCGAGCAGGGGATGCCTTCGGCCTGCAGCGCCTTGAGCACCGCGGCGCGCGGCGCTCCAAATTCGTCGCCCACGATCCGCAGCATGAACAGGTGGTAACTGTGCCGCGCGCAGGACGCGGGGCGTTTTTGCGGATGAATGCCCGGCAACTGGCTGAGCTTAGCCGCCAGGTATTGTCCGTTGCGGTCCCGGGTCTCGGTTTGGGCCTCCAAACGGTCCAGTTGCGCGTTTAGAACCGCGCCCTGGAATTCGCCCAAACGATAGTTGCCCGCGATGACATGATGCTCGTACCACAGCCCGGTCGCGCTGCGGCCGCAATTCTGGAGCGAACGGAACGATTCCGCCAGCGCCTCATCGTTCGTCGTCAGGATGCCGCCCTCGCCCGAGGTCATGTTCTTGCTGGACTGGAACGAAAACGAGCCGCAATGGCCCAGGGAACCCGCCGGCCGGCCCTGATAACTCGCCCCGTGCGCATGCGCGGCGTCTTCGATGACCATCAGCTTGCGCTTTCGCGCCAGGGCCATGAGGGGCTTCATCTCCGCGGGTTGGCCCGCGAAATGGACCGGGATGATCGCCCGCGCGCGCGGCGTCAACGCCGCTTCCACGGCCCTGGGGTCCAGGTTGAACGTGTCCAGATCGACGTCCGCGAAAACGGGCGTGGCATTGGCCTCGATCACCGCCGAGGCGGTCGAGAAAAAGGTGTACGGCGGGACGATGACCTCGTCCTCCGCTCCAATGCCGGCGGCCAGCAGCGCCAGGCGCAGCGAGACGGTTCCGTTCACGACGGCGACGCCCTGTTTGCAGCCATGCTGGGCGGCGAAACGGCTTTCAAATTCAGCCACTTCCGGCCCGTGCAGCCGTCCCCATTTGCCGCTGCGCAGCGCGCGCAACAGCCGTTTCTCCTCCGTTTTGCCGAAGATCGGCCAGGACGCAAAGGGCTTTCGGCGGACCGGGGTTCCTCCCAAGAGGGCGAGTTTTTGTGACATAGTTTGGCGCTTTCTATTTGGTTTCAGGCGCGAGGGCGATTAACTCCGCAGGCTCTTGCCCATGTAAATACAGCCATCATTCCCTTCGCCGACCCGGATCAACTCCTGAAAACCCAGCCGCTGGTAAAATCCCAGCGCCGGCCGGTTCGGTACGCTCACCCCCAGGTGCGCGCCCGGGCTGCCGCGTTGCCGCAGTTGCTCCATCACCCGCTCCATCATGCGCCGGCCATAGCCCCGGCCCTGCGCCCGCGCCAGCAAATCTATGTGCAGATGGGACGGGTAAAGCGCGTAAGGCTCCGGCATAAAGTAATCCGGGTGGTGATACCAATGATGGACGGTTTGCGCCCGCGTCCATTGGCTCGGATCCCCTTGGGGCGCCGGAAACTCCTGGCACAACTTCGGCCGCCACTCCCGCTCGTAACGGTCGAAAAACGCCCGCGAGTCGAACGCTCCCAAGGCGTAGCCGCAGACGCCTTCGGCATCTTCCAGGACGAGCCCCAGTTCGGGCTCGTAGGCCAGGTAAGGGCCGACAAAGATGCGGCCCAAAGCGTCGGGATCGTCGCGGTAAAACGGCTCGCCGTCCTGACCGAAGTCGCCGGTCTTGAGACAAACATAATAGGCCGCGGCTTGATCGTCGGGCCGCGCGGGTCGAATCGTGCAATCGTTCATAGTGCTTAAGGCGCTGGCGGTGGGAACGGGACGGCGGTTTGCCCGCCCCCGTCCCGGTCGGCGGGGGTAAAGCTGCCATCGGGGTGCTGGACGAGCAACCGCTGCAACCGCGAGACCAAGCCTCCGCGATAGGTGCCGGGCAGGTGGAAATCCGAGCCCCACGCCGCCTTCGCGGTCCCCTCCCGGGACTTGAAAGCGACGTAACCCTCCAGCAAATCCAACTCTTCGCGCAAATCCCAAACGCGCCGGCTCAGGGCGTGGAACAAAGGGCGCTGGCGCAGCTCGGTCATGCGCGCGCAGAAATCTCGCAGGCGGGCGGCTCGGCGGCGGAAGGCGGCCGCCTCTTCCCCCCAGGTTGAAGGATCGCGGGCCAGCAAACGCCGCGCGCCTTCAAAGAGCGCCTCCGCCTCCGGACCCTCCTCGTGCGGCAGATAGTAACAATCGCCGAAGAGGATCAGGTCCTCCAGCGTCACCGGTTCGCCCAGGGTCGCGAAACTCGGCAGCCATTCCCGCATCGCCGCCAGATAAGCCTTGCGGGCGTCCCATTCGCCGCCGCCACGCGCGAACTCCGCCAGGGTGCGCAACGGCGCGTAATTCAAGGGAAACTCATTGTTCGGATTGCAGAGCAAGCCGCTCGCTTCGCTGAGCAGCTCCGGAGCCCGCCCGCTGTAGGGGCCGCAGTAAAACCGGCGGCCGTCGTAATCGTTGGCGTGGAGGTTGTCCCAGATCAACGGCTTCCGGTTCAGGACTTCCCTCAACTCTCGCGCGTGGGCCGCGGTAATCTCGCGGGAAATGATCTCCGGCCCGGTCCACAACACGTCAATCTCTGGCGACAACTCCCGCCCGACTCGGGGCAGGTATCCCTCGCCCCCGAGCTTGCGTTCCCTCATCCGCCCGCAATACGGCGTGGGACAGAAAAGAAAACGGGCGTTCGGAGCGCGTTGGCGGGTCCAGGCGCATAAGGCATTGGCCGCCTGACACTGGGCGGCCGCAAACGAGCCCCAGCGCCGCCGATCCTCCTCCGTCATTCGGTCCGGGATGTCGTCGAAGAGCAGGGCGAAGTCCTGGCAGCCCAACCCCAGCATCTGCTCGAAACGCTCTTTCAGTCGCGCCGCCTCCGCCGGGTCGCTATACCGGATGTCCAGTCCGGGGCTCAGGGCGTAAATGAACCGCAGGCTCCGGCGTTGGCACGCCTGGATGGCTTCTCGCAGGGGGGCCGCCTCCGCGGCGGTGTAGAGCTCGCGCCAGATCGCCCGATGCTTCAAATCATCCTTGGGCGCGTAGAGGTAGGTGTTGAGGCCCCATCCGGCCATCCAGTCGAACAATTCAACGCGTACGGCCGCCGACCAAGGCTGTCCGTAGAAGCCTTCGATCACGCCCGACAGGAAATCCGCGGTCTTTTGGGTCGCCATTCGTTTGTCCGCTCGCGCGCTGTCAGACTACGTTTCAGCCAAAGCGCTGGCAATGCTCTTTTCATCCGCGCCGCTTTTCCTCGGCGCGGCGCGCGTAGGCCGCCAGCAGGCGATCTCCATAATCCTGCCAGGTGTTGCGCACGGCTCCTTTCCGATACGCGGCCTGGCCCATTCGCCGGTTTAGATCCGGGTCGGCCGCCACCCGGAGCATGGCCTGGGCAATCGCCTCCGGCCGATGGGGAATGATCAGGCCCTCGATGCCGTCGGACACCAGCGTGGTCGCGCCGCTCTCGGGGCTGGCGATGATGGGGAGACCGGCGGCCATGGCCTCTGGGATGACCCGGGCGAAGCCTTCCTCGCAGGAGGGCAGGACGAACGCGGTGCAGCTCCGGAGCAGCTCGCTGAGCTGGGCGTGGCCCAGGGAGGGGATATGCGTGAACGAGCCCGCCCATCGGCGCCGCTGGCGGCGGAAGTCGATCTTGTATTGGCCCACGCAGACCAGTTCCGCTCCCGGCAGTTGGCGTTTCACCAGGTCAAAAGCCTGGAAGAGGTAGTGGTGGCCTTTGCGGAGGCAGATCGTGCCCACCGAGACGAAGCGCGGGGCGGGGGGGAGCTCCGCTCGGGGCGTGAAGACCGAGGTGTCCACGCCAAACGGGCTGATGGCGCAACGTTCTGGCGCGATGCCGTTCCAGATCATGGTGTCGCGGACAAAATCCGAGGGGCACAGGATGAGGTCCGCGCGTTCGAGTTCGCGGTTCATGCGGGAGAACATCCAGCGCGGGATCGGCACGCGTTCGCCCGGACACCACAGATCGCATTCCCGCTGCCAATAGCCGTAATAGGTCGTAGGGTGGCTGTTGGGACAATCGATGACCTTGAGGGCGCCCACGGCGTCCGCCCGGTCGAAGATCTCGGTCGCGAAGCCCATGATGGCATGGACCGCGTCGAATTTCGGGCAGCGGGCGGATCTCAAGCCGGCGCGCAGCCACGCCCGCCAGAAGGGGATCAGGGCGTAAGTCGCCCGCTCCTGCCAGATCTGCGGGGTGAGATGGTAGAACGGCTTCATGGCCAGGTGGTATGGCCAGCAGCGCCGAAACCGCGCCGCGGGGATCCCCGTCCGGTTCCGGTCCGCCATCCACAAGCCCGCGAGGGCCTCGCGCGCCGAAAAGGCCGCCGCGGTTTGGCCCAGGTGCCAGGAGCGTGTGGTGGTCAGGAGCACTTGCATGTCGGCGCCAGTGTGTCCGACCCCGCCCCGCCGGCCAAGCCCATTCCTCCGCTGGGGCGCCGTCCGCGCGGGGGAGCCATCCCTCCGCTTTCCAAGGGGGGCGCAAAACGGCTGTTTTCGGCGTCGAAGCGCCGCTAGAGAAGGAACAACTCCGGGGCGCTCTACAAAAGCTTCTTGCGGAGTGGTTTGCCGGCATCGAACAGCGGCCATTCGCACCGCATCATCCCCAACGTCATCCATCCCAACCGCAAACGCCCGCATATCCAGGTCGCGCGCCGGGCCAATACCAACGACTTGCTTATTACTGTTTATACAAGCCTCTCGTTCGCAGATGGTCGAGAAAGCGCGCAATCCAAGTTCCAAATGTGGACAATAAAGTAAGCAAAGTAAATTTTGAGTCTGGCCATGTCGCCTCCTGCCCCCGTCCAAAATCCGTCCCCTCCGCCTAACTCGCCATACCGCCGCTGAGAGCGATAGGGGTATTGGGATTACTGAGCCGACCTCAATCGCTTAAAAAGCCCGCAATCCTCATGTATATTAGGGTCTTTTGTCTCAAGGTTGCCCCGCCACGCCTAACCCCGACGCCAAAAGCGAAGCGGTTTGTGAATTACCTTTGCGGCTGAGGTTCTGGCGAAATACATTGCGCGACGGGAAATATTCCTAAATCGTTGCCTAAAACAGACGATAAGGAAAAATCGAGTTCAACGCAACTTGCATGTTGTCGCCCGTCCATAGCCAATGGCCTAGTTGGGATGGAAGCCCTGTTCGGGCGGTTAACGGCGGGCTTGGGTTGCGGGGAATTACGACAAACAGCGGTAGTCAAAAGTGTTGCTAAATGGCGTCCTCCTGCGAGGATGATGAGGCACAATATGGGTAATCAAATTACAACATAAGGAATGGGTATGAACTTCACAAGAACTACAAACGGACTCGTTCTGGCCATTCTCGGATTTGGGTTGGCTTTCAACGGATATTCGCAGTCGTTTCTTACCAATGGTCTGGCTGCATATTATCCGTTCAACGGGAACGCCGACGATGCGAGCGGGAATGGGAACAGCGGCGCTGTAAGCGGGGCTGTTCTCGCGACGGATCGCTTTGGAAATTCCAACGGAGCATACTACTTCGACGGCGTCAGGAGTATGATTTCAATTCCTGACTTTCCTGGAGCGGACGCTAGTAACCACACCGTTTCAGTTTGGATGAAAGGGAACTCTTGGCGAGACTCTTCCACGAAAGACTACGAAGCAATAATTGGCAAGGACGGGGGCACTTCCGTTAACCGCCAATGGGTTTTTCAAATCGCGCCGATAACGGGACAGTTTCAGTCGGGTCTTCTCACGTCGTTGGGAGACCAGTCCCTTTCTTCGACTCGTATTCTTCAAACGAACACTTGGTATCAACTGGTCCAGGTTTGGGACGGCGTCAGCAACTCGATTTTCGTAAATGGGAGATTCGACAGCAGTAGGGCGACGACGGGCTCCGCAATTCAATCCGATGTTCCTGTGAACATCGGAGGCAACCCTGTGACGCAGCAGTATTTCCCTGGAGTCATTGACGATATCCGCATATACAACCGCGCCCTTTCCTCAAACGAAGTCGCCCAGTTGTACGCCATCGAGTCAACGCCCCCGCGGGGCGACACCAGCTTGGTTGCGTGGTGGAAGGCTAATGGAGACGCCACGGACTCCGCCGGCACCAACAACGCCGCGATGCACGGAGTGACGTTTGCTCCGGGGATTTCCGGCCAAGCATTTGCGCTCCCTGAATGCGATGCGCCTCCGTGCAACACCGGCTTCCTTACCGCGCCTCAGAACGATGCCTGGAACTTTGGAACCAACGATTTCTCAATCCTCTTATGGGCGAATTTCGCGCAAACCACTACCACCGCCAGTAGCGACCAGGCGCTCCTTTCGCACGACGACATGAATAGCACGAAATGGATTTTTTGGCTGCACCAGGGAAATACTCTGGGCTTCCATACCGAAGATGGTCCTGGCGCTCCCTTGATGTTCCCCATTTCCCAGTCTTTTACACCCACCGTTGGGCAGTGGTATTGCCTGGCGCTGACCCGCAACTGGGAAACCAAAACCTACTCACTGTGGGTCAACGGTCAGGTCATCGGCCAAACGATTGGGGACACGAATGCGGTTCCGAGTGCTAATGCGCCGCTTTATATCGGTCAAGCAGAGAACTCGAACCCCGTTTATGGCGAGCTTGAGAACATTTACGTCTTCAGTCGCGCGCTCTCCGCCAACGACGTGCAGTATCTTTATGAAAACCCAGGTGCAAGCCCGCTCCCGCAAACGCCACCCGCAGGTTTCCAAACCAACGGTCTGGTTGCGTATTATCCATTCAACGGTAACGCCAATGACGCTAGTGTAGTGTATCACAAATAACTGGAGTTATGTTGCAGATGTGGTAATTTCCCCACATGCCGCGACAAGCACCCCCCGTGAAACTGACCGGAACGGATCGTCAAGAACTTGAGCAATGG
>Ga0316217_10001645_pt1 | contig 28466 bp, 26 predicted proteins | sample 1anoAmetaG_FD_203633 | JGI IMG/M metagenome (GOLD analysis project Ga0316217, IMG submission 203633) | Freshwater microbial communities from Trout Bog Lake, Wisconsin, USA - 1anoA | ecosystem: Environmental > Aquatic > Freshwater > Lake > Hypolimnion/Profundal zone | place: USA: Wisconsin... | reverse complement strand
AAGGGTAGTATTCATGAGGCTTCAGGTTCTTGAGTCCGCGTTCTGGGTTCCTGTCGAACTATGTGGAGCGGTCAGCATAGTAGACTGAGTCGCATTTGAACCATTTCTAGAAACGCATAGCACACATAATGTAGTAATCGGGCATTGAGTAGAATGAGTTGAAGGTGTTTTCGACCCTCTATTTGGCAGATAGGCCGATTTGGTAGGAGTTGCTGGCTCCAGTGCGAGAGTAGCCGTCGTAGTCGAAGACTTCGTTGTCTTCGAAGGCCCAAGGTTCCAGGATGCAGGAGTAGGAATCGTCAGGTTCAGCGATGTAGTACTTTTTCTTCTTTCTGTTGAAGAAGAAAACCTAAGTAACTGAGGTCTTACGCGGCTGTAGAGACGGAACCAGTCCTTGAGTTGGGTCTTTTCCCATACTGCGTCGGTTCTGAGCCTGAAGTCTTTGTTGTATTCAGAGTAGTCTTTGCCTGCGTGTGGTGAGTGTTACCCCAAGTGTTGAAATCGTAGTCTTCAGGGGCTTTGACTCTGATGCCGTTAACGAATTCGGGCCTCTTTGGTTTTTAGCCCTGGCTATCAGCACTCATTAACTAAATAAGATATCATGGAGATGGAAAAGGAGTTGAAATAAGTTGGTTTGCATATCCGATGGGTTATTTTTATGAGTGATAATTTGTTAAGCAAAGAGGTATTGTTGGCATACTATGGTAGTTTTTTAAAATGTGGTCTGGCTGAATATAAATAGGCGTAGCTGTGGTGAATGTTTGGTCTCAAGGATTTACTTTTGAAATGCAAATACAAGGAATACAAGGAATACAAGATCAAGAGGAGACTATCGTCTTCCTTGAAATGCAAATAACAAATGCAGTAACTATTCAAGCCGCTAAAAATTAATAACTCGTTCATAGATACACAGGTCAATCACTACGGTATCATTTAATTTTCTATCATCTAAACGGCTTCCTGGAGGAGATCATCGTCAAAATCCTAGTTGACCATGAGCAGAAGATCCAGATTGTAAAATTTCCAATCTACCCTCAGAGTAATCATTTCGACCTCAACCCTATTTTACTTTGGTTTGTGGTCCCAGAAAGCAACAGTTGGGCAGCCTACTGATGTTCTTGAAAAATTAGACAGCCTGCCGTCTCTCTGACAGACTTGATTGAAGTTGTAGTTGATGAATTGATCTGTGTTTTAGTTCAAAACTTGATTGTTCCTGAGCATTTTAATATGGACCAGGGTGTAATTGGCCATAACTACGATTTTATCTATCTTTTAAGACTAGTTGTTTTGCTAAGGCACGAGTATATTGGCTTACAGTTGTTGGAGCTACCGTTCCCTTGGAATGAACCTAAAGTTCCTCCTTGCGAACTGCTTGTAGGGAGCACATAGATTATGGAAGCTCACCTATAAGATGAATTGGTTTGTTACCAATTCCTGAATGTCCCAGACTCTGGTATACTGGTCCTTCTGGGGTCTTAAATTTTGGACTTGGAACCTATATCTTTAGTGGTTCAAATTCCCGTTATTCAGGATTTCCAAAGTATGGAAACAAATCTACCCCCTGTTCCTTATCTTTGTCCAGGCAACTTTGGACTTGTTGTTAACTTTGATTAGTTTTGTTTTGGAGGAGTTATTTAGGTCTTCATACTCTACTCTAAAACCATGAAGGCGATCAATTGTGTTTCTAAGCCTGTTGAGCCTGTAGAAGCCAACGTCGAAATGACCGTTCCGGTCTAATACTATGCATATGAGTTGGGTTTCTTAAAACAAGATTAGTTGTCTGGCGGAACCAGGCTAGTTTAATAGAATTTAATGACCTTCTTTTAGTCGTGCAAGGTCGAACACAACCAGCATTCTGGGACGGTAGGTGAGATATATAAATTATGTATTATTAAGGAAAGAAACATGGTGTACAGCGTCTCTAAGAGGAATAGGTATGATTCTGCTTGTATCCAATTAAACTTTCATGACCTGAAGATATACTAATCGCGCAATATGCGGCTTATTTGTAAGCAGGATAGCGATTGAGTTGTTACTGATCTTCTTCATATCATAGATCGTCAAGTGGGTGTGCAACTCTATGGTGCACTTTGTCCTGTACATGAAGCCACAGAGGAATTAGCTCTAGGTATTATCCTAGTGAATCTCAATTCTTGTGTCTATCATCAAAGATCTGACTATTTATTATAACGTAACAAATCGATCTCAGTGTTAATTATATTAGGTTTCTATTATTGATTGCAAGGAATCACAATAATGTTATTTGTATCAGAAAATGAGCAAACGTGGCCCTTCAGCCATTTTTGATATTCTTGAATTCTGGAGTCTTCTCTTGACATCAATCTGGGTTATATCTGCTCCAAACAATTTACCATTAATAGTAATGTTTCAAATCTATATCCATGCGTTGAAGCACCCGCCTGTAGATATAAATAGTTGTAGCTATCATAAATGTTTGGCCTATTGGGTGTCTTTCGAAATGAAGATATTCAATAACAAATGTAGTAACTATTCATGCAACTACAAAAATTAATGGCTGGCTACATAGATAAAGTCATCAATCACTCCGGTATCATGTGTTTGCGCTCATTTTATAACAGATCGACCGCATCCAGGAGTAAGTCCTCGTCAAAGTCCTAGTTGAAATGTTCCACAAGATGCAGATGGTAAGCGCGCCAATTCGCACGTTCAGTAATGATTTCAACTTCAACACGATTTGACTTTGTGTCTTGGTCCCAGAAAACAACAGTTTATTAGCTTATGGAAGTCCTGGAGTATTGAGGTAGCATGCCGTTTATAGGCTCGAAGGCACTTTTTCCTGAACATGGTGATTGCACTACCTTTAAAGTTGTACTAGAGATTGTTCTGGAACTTCAGCCATGTTTGATATCTTTGAATTCTGGAGTCTTCTCTTGACATCAATCTGGGTTATATCTGCACCAAACAATTTACTATTAATAGTGATGTTTCAAATCTATATCCATGCGTTGAAGCACCCGCCTGTAGATTTCTTAATGACGCCATCCTCCTGACATCAATTCTGCACTTATCCTCATGAAAGGCTTGGCTATTAATAGTTTCTTTTCAAAGATAAATCTGTCTTCTTTAAAAAAAAAGATCTGATCAATTTATCATATCTTCTTGGACAAATTGAGTTTATTTATGCATCCATTTTGCTTATAAATAATGGGATTTATCAAAACTCATGCTCAATCGCAACAAATTATTGCAGGCTTTCAGTTTTTCTCAGCTTCGCCTAGGAGCCTTTTTATTTTTTTGCTGGGATCTCGAACAAATCAACGTCCTCTCTCAGTTCCTCTTTGATTTCACTCGAGTGAATGGAGTACTTGGAAAGTTTTGAGTCAAAAACGCTGACCTTTTCCTCATCAATGGCTTCATAAGCCAACAGTTTTTCCCTCAAATTGGACATTTCTTTGAGGAGGTTGTGGTTATAAAGGTTCAACTTCTAGATTTCCTGGGTTTAAGCCGCAAGTCTGTTCACAATATCGCTACTTCCAATGGTGATTTCGTATTGCTTGATGAAGTTTGTGACTAAGTCCTTTTAGTTCTGTGCCAGCTTTTTGCCAACGATGTAAGTTTGAATGAAGCCGTCTTTCTTCTTGTTCTCCTCGATTAACAGCTTGATCTTCTGCTAAAACGAAATGGCCTTTTTCTCAGACATATCCAACTCGTTTTTGAGGTTTTGAGTCTCAATCTGGAAGTTTACTTCAATGTTCTTTTTCTCAGACATCATTTTCAGTTTGTTTATTTAGATTTCGGCTTTCAGGTGCTAATACTGAGACCTTAGGGCACTAAAGTTGTCTCTGAGCCTGAAAATCTACTCTGTTTTCTTTGTGATCTCTTATCTGAGCTTTTTGTTTTCCTACATGTTACTCTTCAAAATGTCATCAAAGGTAGTGTTGAAGTATTTGTTCTCGAAGCTCCCAATTTTGTGCGTAGCTAACTCTGTTCTTAGAGCTGTGATTTCTTCGTTCTTCATCATTATTTCCTCTTGGAAAATCCTCTAAACACCAGCTCTTATCTGATTCATTTCTTAGATTTGGGCATAGAAACTTTGAAGCATTCTCTCTTTTTCTTAGACCATTTCATTTAGCTCAATGTTCTTTAGATTGTAGCTATGAATTATAGTATTCAATTCCTTCTGAGAAAAGTTTATGCTTTCCTCTCTTTGGATAATGGTGTTTTTTAGCTACTAAATCTCCAAAATCAGTGCTTTGTTAGATTCTTCAATGATTTTTCTTTATTAGGAAGATCTGCTTTTCCATTCTTTAAAGGATTCAAACTATTTCTTTAGATATAAGTCACTTATGTCTTTTATTTAGTCAGTTTTTTGCTGCAATAACTTCTTCTCCATATTTTCCATAACATCTCTTAGCTCTTGCTTTAGTTTGGTATTCAGTGATTACTTATTTTTACTCTATTTGATCATTTTTCCGAACTTTTCGTCTTGCTAGATTAATCTCTTCTTCATTCTTTCAATGACCTCTTTCAAAGATTCATCAGTGACTCCGAAAGTAAGCAGCACCTTTTCTTCGATTTCTTTGCGATATTTCTGTTAGCTTTAGTATTTTTGGGATTCTTAGTTTAGTTTTTCTTAGAGAGTTTTGCATTTTTATGTTAAAGTTTCATTTTAATTGATATAAATAGTTTTTTAGAGTTGATGATCGTTTTTCAATTTTCTCAGCTGAATTTCCTTTTGTAGCAATTCGTTTTCCTTTTCTGTCAGAATGGTCAAATATTTCTAAAACTCCTTTTAGAAAAGCTTCAGTTTATGTGTGGTAACTTCAACCTTTTGCTTGTATTCTCTGTAGTTTTTGTAATATTCCTTGAATTAGTATTTTTTGTTAGTCTCAGTCTTCAGGTGATGTTCATATTTTTCCTTTAGCTGCTTGTACTCAATTTTCCATTTTCTCACTTCTTTTTCTTGAGCTGGGGTAGCTTCAAAACTCACCTTTTTCTCATAATTTGCTTTCTAATGAGATTATTATTTGATTGATTTTGAGTCTTTCTTTGATAAAACACTAACTTTTGATTGATACTATTTGTGAATGTTTGAAAGGATTTCTTCATGTTTTCGTTAGGTTCTCTCTAGCATTTTGAGGTATTTATCCTAAATTTCTTCAGCATTGGTCTTTTATTACTTGAGTTTCGAAGTTAAAACTTAAATTTTGCGTTCTTGCTCTTTAAACTAAGCCTTTAAAAAGTTTAGTTCTTGCTAAGTCATCATTGTTTCTTCATTTAATCTCCTGTTTTATACTATTTTCTACTCTAACTCAGCATTAATTAATCTTAGCTTTGATTAGTACTAAGTTTTAAGATTCTACAGTCTTTCTTCAAACAAATTAAGTGAGCTATTGTTTTAGTTGAACTTTTTTAGTCGCTCTTTTTGTAACTCTTACTAAAGCTCTTAAATTTTCATTTGTTTTTAGTTAAGTCTTTATGCAGTGTTATTATAAATTTTCTTTATCTAATCCAATTCTCTGATGACTGATTTTGATTTTTCTGTTGAGAATGACGACTATTTCTTGATCTTCGAAATCTGACTTTATAGGTCTTCAATCTTGAGATCTTTTTAGTATATTGCTTTATTCTTTGCACCTATTTAGTCATAGAGGTGTTTTAGCTTCTATTTTAAGAGCTCTGACTATTAGCTTCCATTGATGTCTTTTTTTGGGCTTAGCTCTGGTAAACTTCTGATTTTATCTGAAGTAGGAATTAGCTCTCCTGCCGCCTCACTTTGTAGGATTCTTAAGTTTTCCTTGAGTGAAAATATCTCAGCTTCTAAAGACTGCTAAGACTTAAAAAGGCTGTTTTCTAAAAAAACAACTTTTTTCTCCAAAACTTCACATTTTTAGTGCAACTCCTTTTTTTTGTTGACATACTTGTTCTTGAGGTTTCTCAGCTAAGTTTTGAGTAAGTTGTTTTAAAGCTAGAGGTATTACTAGTGGTCATAGTTTTCAGTACTCCTATGAAGCTCCAGTTTTTTGAGAGGCTAGTTTAATATCTTTTAACTATTTACTGAAAGATTGTCATCTGACTCTGATTTTCTTGGAGAGTCCACTATAGTCTAAACATTCAATTTCTAGGGGCTGAGGAAAAGTTTCTTTTCTACTGGACTTTTCAAAATACCCTGCTTCTTCTCCATTATCCTTTGAACTTATAGTTTCAGTATTTCCAGTTAATTTTTCAAATTCACTTTGCTGGCCGTTTTTGCAAGACCAGGAGTGTGAACTTCGTTTGTGTTTTCAGGATCACTTAGCTTCTTTTCTGAATGAAACGGTAACTATTTTTTGGGGCTTACCTTTACATTGAGCCTTGAAACTTTGCTTTCATAGTAGTGTTGGTATGTGGGATAGCGGTAGCTTTCTCTTGACTTTGCCTTGTCTACTGGGAAGTATTTTTTGAATGGCTGGTCTTTCATCGTTCAGATATTTTTATTCAATATCAGATATATTTATCAGAGATAATGCCCTATATTAGTATTTTAGCTTAAATTATCACATTAATCCCTAAAGTTGCGTTGAAATTTACGAAGATTGATCTTAAGCTCATTAAAGGTTTGTAATTGCCCTCTTAGCATTTATTTACTATCAAAGGTGAATTGCACTCATTTGAGCTAGTAAGAACTGAAAAGAAGTCGAAAAAGTTCACTTTTCTTGAACCAACGGTATATTCTCGTTTTATGGTGGAAAATATGGGCAACGATCAAATTAATGAAAAGTTTCTAAACCTAGTTTTATTTACAAAAAAACTTAAATTTCTTTACATTTTTGAAAGGGATTGAGCTTCAATCCCTTAAGTTGCCAGTTTAGAATGTTCAGCTAGACAAAAAATTCACACTGTTTTCCCAAGAAAACCTTTAAAGGGCTTTTTTCAAACCAAAATTAAAAAAATTCAATGTTTAGTCAAGTTTTTAAAAAATAATGATTAAAGACTGTTTTTTCTACAAAGCATTCGTCATTTCTGGCACAAACCAACATAATAAAGCTTATTTGATCAAACTTGATTTGTGTTTTCTTGAAGTTCATTTGCTCTAAATTTGGAAATTTCATGAATCAGCAAACAATTCTGAGCTCCCAATGCTAATCTAACACTCTGTCTTATCTTTTTATCTATCTATTAATAAATTTTAGGAAGTTTTGTTGAGGTCAGCGTTGGCAAATTCATTGAAAGTTTTGCCAAGATTTGCTTTTTCTAAAGGAAATTTTCGTATTTCTCTACAGAACTTCTTTTGCCTGAAATGTCTCATCATTATCAATCTTATTTGAGCTTGTTCTCTCAGCTTCATGTATCTCATTATCTTCAAATAGTCGGCTTTTCCCTAAAAGACTTCTCTCAAAGAAGTATTGTTTTAAGTTTAGAAGGTCGGAATCATCTAATTTGACTTTAAAAGGAGAAAATCTCCAACATTTTTTCATGCCTGCTTTAGTCATTTTGTCAAATACTTTTTATAATCTAATCTAATTGAGTAACAAAGATTTTAATTTTTTCAAAGCCTGTTTCTTCTGAATCTTTTACTACCTTTTGGACTTCTGTTAGAATCCTTTAAAGCCATCTTTTAGTATAAATGACAATTTAAATTTTGATGGATGTTGACTGAAATGTTATAAATAGAGTATAATTTTTATTATGAGCTTTGGATCTAAAGAATACCAACACCGTTTCTACAACAGCACAAATCATAAAAAAAGATCAGCGATTTCAGCCTAAACACAAGTTTTTCCACTATTCAGCAATTATAGCCCACAGTACTCACCATTACTCGCAAACAGAAAGATACCTGAGACAAATGAACAAAATTTCAAAGCAAGAGCAGAGGCCTTAAGAATGAATGAGCAAGGTTGGTAAGGTTATCAGCCAAAGTCATACACTGCCGATAAAAATTGCCGAGATTATGAGCAAAATGCAAAAATGTTGGAAAAATTCAAGAAGGAAGCTGAAGAATATCGTCATCGATTGAGATTCGGAACTAGAGATTACCGCTATAGTCTTTCTAGGAATGAGCAAAGTCCTAACTAAGCGATTTACAGTGAATTGAAGAACAATCCATCTAAGGTATAGTAACTTAACTATTCAATGTTATAAAGCCCCTAAGTACTAAACTACTATCAAGAGCTTGCGCTAAAAGATCGTTTAGATAGCTATGAGACTGAAAAGAACAATATTGTGACTAGATTTGAGATAAAAGATATAATGAAGAAGAAAAAGCTAAAAGAGTATAAGAAAAAGTTCTCAAGATTGAAGAGTGAAATGAAGGAGGAGATTGCTTAAAAGCAAAAATAGTAAATGTAGAGATCACATCGCAAGGAAGTGATAGCTATTGAGAAATAGAATGAAAAACTTGAGAATATCCAGGAAATGCTTTCAAATCTCTCATTAGGACTACAACGTAATGCTGAGTTAATTAACTAAAGCTTGAAAATAAAGAGCTAAATTACCCAGAATCAGCCTTTGGAGAGAAAAAAATAAAAAATAAATCCTTAAAGTCCTTTCCTCTCAAAAAAGATCATTTAGTAGGAAAAATAAGTATTTTCATAAGAGGAGGACTCTGTTGAAGAAGTAGAACTGCCTAGAATCACTCCCAAAATAGTTTATACTAAGAAGAAGCTTGAGACTCAATATCGATAGCTTTAGAAGCTAAAAGAGTACATTAAGAATACAGAATTTAGAGTAAAGAGATTGAAGACAAACTGATTTTCATTCTTTCTGCTTTAGCACTTTTTATAAAGGCATAAATATCAAACATCATTTTACCTTTTTTTTCGTTTTGGACAAACTTGCCTTTTTCTTTGCACTTTGCTCTAAAACTTTAATTTTTTGAACTCCTGGGCTCATACTCTGTAACCTTTTTCTTTCAACAAATGATCTGATTCTTTTACAAAGTTTCTTTTTTGCTAAACCAATTATCTATTTTGTACTTTCAGCGTCTTCGTCTTGATTCTATTTAGACAAACTGGTACATAAGATTTCAAATAGTCTTGATGCAATTTGGTGATTCCGATATCTGAATCATCGTAAACTGTAAATGGCTTCATTATAGAGTAGTCATGAGAAAAGAGTACAAGCTTTTAGTGACTCATCTTCTGAAAAAACTCATCATTCTTTCTAGTTCTCAAATAATAACGATGTTGGAGCCTTTGATTCATTCTATTAGTCTGAATAATAAACAAAATTCTTGAGAAATATAGAAACATTTAAATGTAGTGAAAAAAAGTATACAAAACAAAATCCTTTATTTTTCATGTTTTTCTTGGTTTGAGCATTTTGTTTATAGGAAAATGCATTTCGATCGTCTAAATCATATAAACAATCATTTGGTCCTTTTTTAATAATTGGATTAATTTTGTTTTTTCTGCTTCTTTTTAGCCTATTTGCTAGCTTTTTCCAGCTTTTTTCTAAGTTTTTTTTCTTACCTGAGCGCCAATTAATGAGAAAGATCATTAAGATCTTAGATTTAATCAACTTCAATCAACTCTTGGGCAGCTATATCTTCTTTTTTTGCTATTTTCTTGAAGTAATCAAAGATGTATTGAATATGGTGGTCATATTTTTTGAAGATTTTATCAATCACTTTCGCCTCTATATGATAGAATCTTTCGATGGTGCTTTTCAGCATTTTTTAGGAAACAGGCGGAAAGTGGATTTTTCTAAAGCCTGGAATCTAGGTAAACTAAAATCTACGTTGAAATCAAGTTTCCTTGGACAAATTATGATAATATTGTCGGAAGGATACTTGTTCCTGATGAATTCCACCTACTCATGGGGAATTTAATAGAGCTCATCAACAAAAAAGACCTAAGTTCTTTAGGGCCTTTCGTACCCCAAAGCGAACTAGAGATAATAGCGTGTTTCTTTTACTTTATTGAAGATTTCCCTTTTGGGGGTACTCAAACTTTGGTACCTCTTGATGATGACTGCCATACCTTCCAGTGTTCTGAGATTTGCTTGATGTTCAATGAAGTTCTTGACCCCGGAGTCGTCATCTCCAACCAAAATGGTGTAGTTTTGCCTCATCATATCTGAACGCACTTTGCGGTAGATTCTTTACTAGAATACCTCATAGATCTTGATTTGGTCAATCACATGATAGTCCTCACCTAGATAAATTACTAAACTCACGAAAATGTTTATCATTACTAGCAGAAAGATGACTGTGGACAGCAGAATGATAAATAACTTCATTGTTAAATATATAAGCACGCAGTAAATAGTTTGGGCCTTAGTCAATCTAATTAATTGAAATGTAAAGTAATGAAATATTTGCTTGAATGTGGTCTGTTGCAGCTCTTGAGCTTCTTCTATTGAGGCTAAAAACTGTAGTTTTTGTCAATTAAAGCCAGTTTTTATTTATAATCAAGTTTTATAAATTTTCTGATGCAACTTCTGATTATCTTTGTAGCTTTTTTGAAAGCCCTCATCACTATTCTTTATCTTGCTTAAGTTAAACTTAATTAAGAAACAAAAGATTTCGCACTTTAATCACCCTAAAAGCTAAATAGTTCTTTAGTCTCAAAGAAAGAGCATACATAAAGTATGAAATGGGTCAAAATATAATCTTTTTAAATCATTGACAAAGTTATTCGCAAGTTTAGACATCTTGGTACTTTTTGATAAAAGGTAGAGACAAAAGTTGGTGGCAGGCCATCCTTTCCTTTGGATTTTTCTTCAATATCTCCCTAATAAATTACTTGAACTCCTTTGAAATAGTCTTATTCGGAGGAAACTGAACATCATCAGTGATCTAAATTACTTTAACCTTACTATCTTAACTAGGTCTTATTGCTAACTGATGTTAAATGGAGAAGTGCCCAGGTATAGTTCGTAGGCCAAGATGCCTATTGCCCAAAGATCGACTTTTTCATCATATCTAGACCCTTGAAGCAGCTAGGGAGAAAGGTAGAGAGGAGTCCCACAAAAGGTTGAACGGAGCTCTTCTTTTTTGTTCACTGCCCATCCGAAGTCACATAATTTCACGTTTCCCTACATTAAAGGTAACTTACTAACACTAAGACTATGTTCTAAGGCTTGATATCTCTATGAAGTATTTTGTTTTTATGCATAACATTCACTGCCTCTAAAAGATTGCTGATGATATAAGATGTGCTTTCCTCAGAAAGTGTGACTCCATTTTCGATGAGGTCATAGAGTTGCCCGTCGCAACCTAGTTCCATGATTGTGTAGATATTCTCCTAGTCACTGAAAAAGCCAAAGTTCTTGATGATATTGGGATGATCCAAGAAAGTTTGTATTTTCATCTCTCTAATGAACTGAACAAGTAGGTTGTCCTCAATGATTTTCTTTTTGTTGACTGCCTTGAGGGCTACTATCATCCCTGTGTAGATCTCTTTTGCCAAAAAAACGCTACCGAATTTCCCTTACCCTAGTCTTTTCAATATTTTGAAGTTTTCCTTAGAAATCGACATTTTGTCAGTTATCTTGAGCCTATCAGGGGATTTAGCTTGGTTACGAAGAAAGGAAGGAAGAGTCTTCTCACTGCGGTTGCCGATGATTAGCTGATGCTCACTTGAGTTAGAAAGGGGAGTATTGTTTCTCCTGCTAAAATCCCTCCCTCTGTAAAAGGCTTCTTTCTGCATTCCCTTCTTGATTGTTTCCCAATTGACGCCTTTTTACTGAGGATGGTTCATATTCTTCTCTTCTTCGTTTTTGGAGTGAATTTCAGAAGAGGCCATATTGTAGGGCCTTTGATGGTACTTTTTGATCTCTTCCTCGGAGCTGTAGCGATTGATTTGAGTTTGCTTTTGCGCATATAGGTCTTAAATTTTGTGTTTGGGACTGGGATTGAATGAAGAGGGAGATTGTGAGTTCGCATTGACAATGAGGCTGCCTCCGGGTTTATAGGATTAATAGCCTTCCCATTTGAAGGGAGCAGAAAAGTTATTCCTATTCATCAAAATATCATTATAAACCTTCCCGCTATTACTTAAATTTTCAACTCATCTGCCTCAATCAGCTCTGAAAGTAACCAAAACTACCAAAAGACAAAATTTATAAAGTTTTTATCACTTTTATGAAAGCAGGATGGAAAAAGAGCAAAGTAGCCAAGGCCTAATGATCCACGATTTTAAAGCAAAAAAAGTAATTTTAAATGATTCAACAAGTTTCTGAAGCACTTGCTTCAAGCTTGATTATGATTAGAGAGTATTTCAGCTTTTAACCCCCGTTAAGGCAAACTTCGTCCACATAATTTGATGATTCAATAATGGCCAATTTAGCAAAACCAAAATACATTTATAGCCTTTCCACAAAAAATAGAGGAATTCAAATCTAATGAGGGTTGATCAGATGTCGTCAAATCTTTGGAGCATAGCGGCCGATTTCTTCACTCCTCCTCCACTATCCGAATACTGATTGATGAGGTTTATGGTCTCAGTCAAAAGAGTAGGCCCACAAATCTCAGCAGTATAGATCTCTATCAGCAACTTCCTAATCTGCAGACACTCTGAGCAGTTGATTATGTTCTTCACCAACTGATCCTACAACTTAACAAGCTCAGGCAAGTCAGTCCGGCCAGATTTCCACACTTCTTGACTTAGCCGCCTTATGGACATTCTCAAAATTTTGAAGAACATGCTTCTGAGGGCTGCTATTGAGAACATCTTGGCATCGTGGGGGTAGGTTTGGCAAAATTTGTCCCTTATTTGTGCAATTTGGTGTCCTGCCCGGTACATGTCAATCAGGATCTTTTCGAACTCATTGTCCCAGTGCCGATGAAGTTCGAATTTCATCATGTTTTTATCGTCTCTACGCCTCTGCATCCTGCGGCCAGTTTTCTTGACTTTTTCCTACTGTGCAAAAGAACGGTTGAGCTGCCTGGTTTTGAATGACCTAAATAGGTAAAAAGTTACTATACCAGTTTTTCGTTTATCTTTATTAGTCCAGCGTTGATTCCTTGAAGCATCCGCATTGCTTCTTCTTTTTACATGTGAATAGCGCCTCTTTAAGAATATTTGAGCAGAATCTGAAAGATTACTTGACAGGTTTGAGGGGTTAGACTTCTTCTGCATCCTACCATAACCTTCTGGATGGATCTCGGCTCAGCGCAAACAACTGGGCCTTACTTCAGCTGATAGGCATTGGCCACAGTTTTCTCTGCTTTTTCGTAAGTTTACATCATCATTTCCACCAATATACTGTCATAAGTTGCTTTGTCTCTAAATAAGGCACAAAGTACATTTCGATTGGCAGGCTTAAGCGGGCTAGCTCTTTGCTGACCCCTTCATACCCCTCTCCTCCGCAAAAAGCCTCAACCACTGTTTTTCTTTTCAAGTAATTTAAATCTTGTACCCTCAGCTTAGAGTAGTTCTTAATGGGCAACTGATTGCTGTTTTAAAGGGGAATCTGAGCATATTTCTGGGCAATTGTGCTTATTCTTGAATTCTCTTCTATCTTAACCCGATGAGACACATTGGATCTTTTGAGGCCATTCTAAGACTTAAAAGTATGCTATTTCTTGACAACTGCTTCATATAGAGATTTTTCATTCTTGACTGCCAGATTAAGGCGAGAAGAAGCGAGCTTTTAAAAGAGCTTATGGTAGAAAATAGTCACTATTTGGGACGTAAACATTTACGGCATCACCTTCTACAGCAATTCCATACATGTCTGAATTTACTACATATGAACTAATGTACTCCTAAGGTTGGTGTTGGAGGGTTCGAATTGGCATCTGTTTAGTGTCTTGGTTCTTTACTCATAGCGCCTTCTAGGAAAGCCTTTTCTTCCTAATTATCATCAAAGCTAAAGTTAAGTTACAGATTATCGTCTTCTTCCAACTTCGACTCAAGTGCAGTAGGACCAATATCAGCAGATTCATGCTAACTGAGTGTGCTGTCTTTGGCTTACTAATAGTGAAGAGGCGGCCTGTGCCTGTGGTCTGGTGGAACTAGGGATGGATGTTTGTCTCTTTAGGGGAAGTGCTATGTGTAGCTGGCGTTCATGAAGATGAGTAAGTGTGTGATGCTTGAATTAAGCAGATTGTCTATTTTCTTATACACCTCTACACATACCCAACAATTGCAATACCAATTATCTCTGTAAACTGTGAAGGTGTATTCAGATGTGGCTTATGTAAAACGTTTGCTTTTCACATACTCAAAGAAGAGTATTTATGCTCATAAGCAATGATGCAATTATAAATACCTGAGCTAATATGAGTTTGCAATTAATAATAGAGACCTAAGTGCTCCAAATTCGAAGCAGTATGGTCGTTATTGATGATGTTATGCTCAAATATCTCATTTTTAGTTAAGTTTAGGATCACTTAGTGTTTCAGACTTTGATTTGGCTGCTTTCTCCTGCCTTTTCTGCCTTCTTAATGAAGTGCAGAAGCTTTTTATCATAATCGAAACCAAATATCTAAGTCTGCTGAGCAACTCCGTTTTCATCATCGATTTTAAGGCTAATTAAGCAGATTGTTACCCGAAAGTCCTCTTTACAGTTGCCCTGTATTAGTTTTGGAACCCAAGCAAGGCGGTTTCCATCACAAAACCTTTTACTTACTAATTATTGTAATCCATTCCTCTAGTAAAGCGCTCGTTCATAGTTTGGGCTGGTGCTTTCACCTTTATGTAGTTGTTGTAGTCTTGAATCTAGGTGGTTTTAAGTTATGCCCCTACTGCAGACTATGGCAAAAAGATCACTGCCCCGGGTTTCATGGCATTAGCGTTTTTGTGGTAAACCCCTTTCTCTTAGATGTTTTGATTGCTGGAAATCGCGTAGTGACTTTGGCTCATTTATGGTTTTATTTCGCTTTTTCCCCCTTAGTTTCCCATCGATATTAACTAAAAACTACAATAAACACAAAAGAAAAGAGCTATTGTAGTCAATTTCGCTTAAATTAATGGAAGATTTTAGACTTTTAGCTCTCCATTCGTGATTTGTTGACTGCTTTTTAACTCCAATCAAGTAAAATAAGCAAAAAAGTTTACAAACTATAATGCCCTTAGACCCAAGTTAAGAAGAATAATACTCAAAATATTTTGATTTCCACCCAAAGGCAAGAACTGTTTGCCTCTCTTCATATAGTTCTTTGTCCATTTGTCTAGTTTAGAATAATACTGATACTAATCAAACAAGTGATCACAAGCAATCATTTGACCTTTGATTTCTCTATCTCAAGCTGCTGCTCTTCTCCTGAAACTTCTCTCCTTATTATTCTACGCGCCTTGTTCAGAACTTCCAAAGTCTTTTTAGCCGTTTCTCTTTGTGCAGTCACCTCGGGAGGCTAAGATAAGCCTTCAATAAGTTCCTCATTTTTCAGCAGCTAGTTGTAGAGTGAATACTGCATTTTCTCTTGGGATTCGCGGACCAAGAAGAAGCCAATATTTTTGGGGACTATTTCCTAAATACCATAACTTTTACCCTCAAAGTACGGACTACAATCCGATAGTACTAATCAACTCTGAGTCTGAGTTCTTTCACAAACATCTTTTCTGCTTCTTTTTTGAGTTTGTCTCTTTCGTCTTTGGTGTCCTTGGATGCGCTCAAAGGCTTGCTTTCCTGGGCATCCATAAGAGGTGTGGTGTCGTCTCTTTTCCCGGGTTGTTTCTTAGCCTGGGTTGGAATGAGCTTTGTCCTTTCTGACAGATAGTACTCATCGTTGGTGAAAATGTAGTTTATCTCGCTCTCAATGTTGGCAGTTAGGATCTCTTCTGCCCTGTTCCTCAGGTTTTGCAAGAACAAATCGGCTTCATTGATCATCTCGTCCATCACTGAAGGCGCTTTTTTGGCCACTTCTGCGATGAGTTCGCCTGAAATTTTCCTGAGCTAAGTGTAGACATTGTTAAGCAGTTCTAAGGCGGGCTCTTTGAGCTTTTAGAGTCTAGGAGTAAGCAGATAGAGGAAAGCATGAATAGAAGGGAATCCAGGAATGGAGTCTCCTTGATGGTTTTTTATTGCTCTTTCAATTTCGTCGTCTCCAAGCTTCTAGAGCACTTTGAAATCCTTTCTCGACTACTCTTAGTAAAGTTCTTCGAACATTGCCTTGATGATGCTGCCAGTTGACAGTCGCACTTCTTTCTGGAGCTTCTGGTTGACTTCAGATCCACTCTTTCCCTTGATTTCGCCAATGTAGCGTTCAGTGAACTGGGTGAGAAGCTTCCAAATTAGATGGATCTTTTCTTTGCCATCTTGCGGCAAGGGTTCGCCAAGGGACTTAATCACTTCTTCACATTCCTTGGCTTTATCGTTTACTTCATTCAAGATTGACCTCAGATGCTTGTTTATGTTTTTCTACAGCACTTCAGTCAGCTTTTTAGTAAGAGCTCTGGTTCCGAAGTTTTTGAGGTCCATGTTTCTGTAAACGGGATGGTTTTTGAAGTACTAGTCTTATTTGGCCAAAGCGATAGCCACTTTGACCTTGTTGTTGATATCCTCTTGTGACCTGTTTTTGACCCCAACATAGCCCAGTTTCAAAGGAACCTCTCTATTGAGAATCATCCCTGAAGCATCAGTTCCTCTGTCCATAATATCAATTTTTGTGATAACTCCAAGGGTTCTGCTCCCATCAAGGTCCCATTGCCTGGCGAGATGAAGGCCTTGCGAGGTAGTCATGTCTGCGTTGGCAGGAATGACTGCCAGAATGATGGTCCTATCCTCTCGGCAGTACCTTTCTGCCATCCTGGTGGTGACTTCTTCAATATCATTGATTTGGTTGCCCACTGAGATTTTGGTGATACCCGGTAGATCGATGAGTGTTAGGTCAGGGCATTCATAGGAGTAGACTACATGAGCTAGATTGTACCTGTGAGCTTGAGAGGCTTATCGACAATACCTTTGTTTGTACCTGCTACTTTGTCTGTCTCAGATTAGATGGTTTGGCGAATTTAGTCAAAGTTTGTGTACTTCTTTTACTTGTTTAGCTCTTAGAAGATCCCATAAGGTTTGGCTGTTGCTGAATATCAACTGGCTTACGATTGTTAACATGCACCATTCTCAGCTCCAGAGGACGCCTTGTGACCACACCTGAGCCTCTGGGAAGGAAGTCAAGCCCAACGATGTTTTAGAGAAGTGAGCTTTTTCCTGAGGATTGTGTGCCTAGATGAGGGTGGAGATACCTAGTACGGCGATTCTGGGGAGCTAAATGTGTTCGTGGAGTCCCACATCTCGGAAGCTGTCGATGAGGTTGATAAGCTTCCTGAGGTTGTCGAAGAGGGGTTTGTCGGTCTTCTCAAATTTCTACATTCTGATGCTTTATTCAATATAGATTCATATAGATTCATCACTAATTACGATACTCAAGTTGATACTAGCTTAGCTCATGCCACTTGTGGCAAAATAAAAACATCTATTCTACTTGCTACTTTGATTCTATGGTGGCAGAATGTATTTTTATTGGAGAAAGCAAGTAGTTATTGAAAGACATAAATAATCGTCAAAGCTTTTTTCTATCCTGATCTACTGTTTTCTTCCAGGTGCTCTATGGGTTTCTTATGCCGGCGAACAGATGGATTCAGAAAAATGTAAATTCATACTTTCTACTGGCTTCCCAAAAAGAATCATTATGTAGCCAGCATGATCTAAACTGCTACCAAGTTTGTTCACGAAGCTTGAAGAGATAGGAATAGGTCTATCTAGCTCAAATTGAATGGAATGTCACACAAAATAAGGCAAATAAGCTTTAATAAACCTTTGCATTTCTAAGTTGGTCAGCCAATAGTCAGCAGCTTTTTACAAAATCTCTGAGTATTGTTTGTGGACTATTGCAAGAAGCTTTTCTATGCTGTTTTCTCGCTTCAAAAACTTACTCTGTGCTCGCATAGATGAATCCTTATTAGCTACGGGTAGGCTAAAGATGAAGGGACTGTATGATATGCCTTTGATTAGCCTTTGCTGATCATCAGGCAATCGGATTGTTTGGTTTTAGCGTCTTTTGGGCCTAGTAACAAACAATTCTTCATGTCTAAAAAATTTTGTGAATCATACATATTATAATTACATCATATGGTTAGTAACAGTAACATCACAAAGATAAATAGCTTTAAAACTGAGTTAGCTTGTGAGAGTCGCCTGCAATCGGCTATGAGTCACCTCCGATCGGCCTTGACCCTCTTGTGCCCTTCTACTTCTATGTGAGTTGATTAGTGCACTTAAGCTAAAAAACATCATTACTTTTGCACCAAAGTTTCCTAGATATGTTTGATATGTTGCGTTACAGTCTTATCTAGGTAGGAGCTTGAGCCTCTGCCTCTGGGTGTTCCTGAGGACCTCAGACTTGCCTTGCTACTATAGCGACTGCTTTTATTGTCAGGGCTGAATTACTTTTTGGCCGTCTCCTATAGCCGGAGTATGGCTGGCAGCTTCCTGCCCATTTTCTCGTACCTCTTGCTCTGCCTATAATCACGCTTCATTTCCTCAAGGGTTGGAATGGTGGAAGACTGGTTCATCACCCTTGTGACCATACCAAAGTTGTCTCCCTTGATTCTGGCAGTCAGCTTCTTATTGTTGAAGTAGCTGTTGAAGTGTTTTTGGGTGGATTATGCGAGGGAGTATTGTTGGGATCTGCGGTCAGTCGTGATCAGTTTGTGGAAAAGCCGCTGGTTTTCGTGGAAGATGTGGTTGCTCAACCTGCTCTTGACTTCCTCCTTGCTATTGTGGAGTCGTTTTAGGTACTTCTACTGAACCATTTAGGAGCTGGCCCATTCGTTTTTGGGAGAGGAAGAGCCACGAAGGGATCTTACCTTGTCGAGATGCATCTTGAAAGCTCTTTCTTGCATGAAGATGTCAGAGGGTTTGGACCTGCGCTGAGGGTTGAACATGGCAAATAAATATAATATAACTAGGGGATAACTAAATCACTATAGGATAAAGTCAGCTTCTCTCGGTTGGCAGTTCAGCCTCAGAAAAAGTCACAATGGCTCAATTTAAAGGGTGATGTGGGTTAGTAGTTGTTGAAAAGTATGTATGATTTGAACTATTAGATTGAATAATCTATTGGATATAAATTAAATGATGGCCTATCTATAAGATCTGTAAAAATCGATGGCGGGCGAGTTCGTGTGCTTGGGAGCTCAAGTGGTACTGACGATAATAATCTATCGCAACATTAAGCTGCACTGGGACGAGTTTCCCATCAAACAACTGTCACCTCTGTGCACCCTCATCGCTCTCTTATCGTTCCTCGTTCTCAACCTGTTTTCGGTTATAGGCAGGATCATTGAGGATAAATACTCACTTTACAATGATAACTACCTTGGACAGCAGATAGGGAATAGCACAGTTTGTGGGCAGTGCCGCTTCTTTGTTAATGGTGATAACGATAGCAATATAGCTGCCAAAAACACCCTCAAAGCGCTAGCTATAATCTATTCAGGACTGCGATAGTTGCCGATGATCCTGTTTGCGCTCAAGACCCTGAGAGTGAGCATTTGCTTCCTGGAATACAAAACCAAGTAGCTGCCTAAAAAGCTGCAGTTGCTGTTCGGGAGCGAGAAGTGGCTGCTGCTGACTGCCTGCTTCTATTCAATCTTGATCTGCGCCATGAATAGCTACACCATCCTCCGAACAGAAAACTCGTATAGCGCAGAGGCCAACTACTAGTTCTTCTGCCCGAAGGTGGGGGGAATCGGGGACTGGGTGATCAGTATTGTGCGGTACTTCCTGCTGGCCATCAGCTACTCCCTCAGCATCATCGCCTACAGGGAGCTGGACTTCAAAATGTTCATCTTCTTCATCTTCATCCTCTCCAACATCCAAGTCCTGCTCAGGTGCGTCTTCGTGTTCAGCCAAAACAACCTGGACTACACTTCCTACCACGAGTTCTACTACCACTCCATCTTCCTCAACTTCTGCGGCACCCTCATCCTCTACCCCTACACCAACTTCAACAGCTACGTCCGCCAGCCCCCTTCCACCGCCGTACTAGAAAGTTTCGACGCCTTCCTCAACTGCTCCCCAGGCATCACCATCATCGAGTGCTTTGCCATCCATCTGGACTACGGCACCTAGAGCCACAAAAACGAAGAGTGCTTCAAAAGCTTCATCAAGATCAGGGCCTGCAAAATGTAAGTGTCCCTTGAGCCCAAGAAAATGGCAGAGGTACTGCCTCAGATCAGAGAGATCCTGCAGATGAGGAATGTTGCGGAGGAGATAAGAGATGCCTAGGGGCTGTTGCTGAAGGTGGCTGCGGGAGAGTGCAGTTTGGCTGAGATAAAGCGGATCTAGAAGAACTTGATGGACTACTGCCAGAAGTAGCTGTACGACGAGTGGAAGAAGACCTAGTCCAGAGCCTATGTGGAGAAGCAGTTCAAGAAGAACGTGGTGATAGATGAGAAGATGAACTCGCTTGGCATAAATATCGGCTATTGATCCCAAAAGATTAATTGCATACTTACCCCTAACACAATCAACCACTAACATCACTTCACTCCACCCAGTTCAATGAGCCAATCCACTTGGTCCAGTCGCCACCAGAGCCAGCTGCCGTGCAATCTTGGACTTTCCCCTTTTTCCCTTATTTTGGTAAACATTTAGATATGCCTAGTTAAAGCTTCATTATTGCATCGAACAAACTTGGTATATCTTGTTCTGCCAGCTCAGGCCAGAAGTGTAGTTGATGCTGATCTTGGCAAAATTTGAGCTGGACAGGAGGGTTTGGAGTTATTGTTTGTTGAGAGTATTGGAGTAGTTGATATGAGTGGTATAATAGTTTGATGGCGACCCGTGCGAAGTACACCAGAGTGAGGGCTCAGGAAGAGGCCAATGAGGCCAAGCCTGACACTGACATCCTCATGAGATTCTCCCCCAAATACGGTACGCTGCATCCCACTCAGGCAAGTATGTGTCACGTGCCCTCACTCTCTTCTTTGGCGAAGGCAAGCAGTTCGTTACGATCAAGGCTGCCGAACGTCTGATGGACAAGGCCCTCTGGGTGGCCGAAGTCATCAGGCGCAAGGTCCAGGGCCTTCACCAAATCATCAACGTGGCCGAACGCAAAATTGTTGATGTCTGGGAACCAAGAGAATAAGGGTTGCTCACTGTCAGGGAAGAAAGGTTTCTCACCATCCTCGAAGTCACCCTCACCACCAAACCCACTCCCGAACAACTCAAACACCCAGGCTATCACACTCCCCTCAACATCAAGGCAGACTTCCTGACCAAGTAGTCCTGGGAGAAAGGAGAGGCTGAACGCAAACAAAGGACCCCCAACCCAGACGGGGAACGGAGATAGAGGAGGGAGCCTCGCGAGGACAGGCCCAGGAGAGAGGACAGGCCCAGGAGGGAAGATGACAGGGACCGCAGATAAGACAGAGGATAGCGCAGAGAGGACAGAGGCGGAGAACGCAGGCGCGGAAGAGACAGATACGAATGATCCATCGCTCCAACCATGCTCAGCTGACTACCTATCTCAAAGAAGCAGATATATTGTTTGAGTGGGCTATTTGTGACCTTCCTGAGAGTTGTGTCCGACAAGGACAGCTTGCATTGGCCTGCTTTATACATAGGATCAATCAGGTTCCGCTGAACGGCCTGCTTATGTTGGTATGCCTTGCTGATTAGAGGTTGGTTTAGTTCAACCGGAATCAGCACTAGCATAGCAGAATTGAGTGTACTTGGTTTAAATAGCAGCTCCGTGATAATTTAGTTGCAGTTGAAAACACTCCTATCATTTCTTCCTCAGGTTCTTGCTCTTCAAGTACTTCTCAGTGTAAGAAGCATTTTTAGCCATATTGTTTGCAGTGGTTGTGCTTATGGGTGTGGCTGTTGTTGTGGGCTGGCCGTAGGGCTCGCGCTTCTTCAAATTGACTTTCTACTGGATCACATGCCGACACTACAGCCCATTGTCCCTATGCCTTCTGGGTTCCCTCCACACACTCTCCAATGATGAGTTCTGAGTTAGCTCTACCTTACAAATCGCCTTTCGGGCTAGCCAATCGAGATGGGGTCAGGTTTGTAGTGTAGTCTTGAGAAGACGAGTTTCTAATTATTGGTGACTCCGATGTCCTCGTAGGTGCGCTGAGTGAGGTAGGAAGTACCATCCTGATGGGGAGCTAGTAGGACTGCCTGGCAAGGTGGCCGAACTCGCCGGGGTTGGACAGTTTGCGCTGGTTGTACCCGTCGAACAGGTACTGCGGGTGCCTCGAGATAATCTCAGTCTGGGACAGTGGAAGCAGACTGTCTTCGAAGAAACGGCTGCGGTTGTGTTGCGCGTACACCCGCAAGCACACTGGCTCAGGCACCTGCCTACGGAGGACACCATGTACGTGGTCTGCGTCAGCATGTGCTGCTCCGATGCTTTCACGATGGGCCTTTTGGGGAACTTCAGGGGCAGTTTTTATTTGAAGGGGTTCCTGAGGGTGGTTTGGGCGTCTGCTTGCTTGGAACCCGCAGCCGGGTGGCGCAGGGTGGTGACGACGGTGGACTGGGAGTGTGCGAATTTATTAAGCATGGTGGCAGGAATAAATTTTATTATAGTGGCACTAAGCTTAATCAGTCCAAGGAGGTAGTATCATCCTCATAACATCGCATAAGGCAAGAAGCAAGGAATAAAATAACAAGAAAATAACAATAAGCAGTGTAATATGCATGCTATAATGTAGTGAATGTTTTGTTATGGCAGTTTATGAATGTCTGTTATGGCAGTTTATGAATGTCTGCTATGGCAGTTTATGAATGTATTTGTATTTGGCAGATGCTATTTGCCTAGATTAGATGCAATATGTTCAATTTACTAGTTTCACTCTGCCATCTTCAATCCTAGAGCAGTCTACAACTGCCAAACAACAACAACCCACTCCCGCATCGCCAAAATCCAGAATTCAGACTATTTACTCAACTATGCTACTTCAAGCTGCACTAATCAGAGTGCCAATACTGATCCAAATCTAACTCAAATTCAAATCCTCACTCCTCAACCAACCCTCGACACATAGCAATAAAAATATCCGATAGCAAACTTCGAGGGTTGACTGTCCAATTGGTAAACTATGGCTATTTCGCAATATGTCTCGTATTGTTTTTTATCGCTTCAGCAGCAACCCACATAGGATTTGAATTTTTGTTGGGGGTTATCTTGATTAAAGCGTGCAGAACAACCAAAACCTCATCCTTCAGACGCTGGAGAACCATTTTGGATTAATTGGAGCAACGTGTGAGACCTTCTAGGGCCCTCCCGCAGCCAGAAAGATGCAGTTTAGACTGTGAAAATGGTTGTGGGAGGGGTGCTTGTGTGTATTGGGAATGGGATATAAGGGTGATGCTCATCTTTCCCATCCAGCTATATTTATTAATGAATCATCAAATAGCCCTATAGCATCTTACATATTTTATATTGGTAATTCATGCACTGAAGTTTATTGTTTTGCCTCGATTTAGCCAAAAGCGACTGTCTTTGCTAGACTCAGGCAAAACCACAACCGACTGCGCACTTATAATCCTTCCCTAACATCCAATCCTTCAAACTTTTACCGCAATTTCTGAAGGAATGCGGATGACGAATGACAGACCCAAGTTGGGCAGAGGTGTCGGATCCAAGTTGGTGAGAGGGTGGGCGAGGGTAGGAAGGGTTGAGGCGGGTGGCGCAGAAGGGGTGGTTTAAATGGGCTATTTATGGTTGTGATATTATATTGGTATTGAATTGAGGTGAGATGGGCAAAAAGTACATCCCGGTCAAAGTAAACGAGGGTGACTACCGAGTATACTTGGACAGCGTGTAGAAAGTGTACAAGTTGGCCAAAAAGAGGATCCCTGCCATTCCCGCCTACGCCAGAAAAATAGTCACTCGCAAGAACAGCATCCAAACAGAGCCTGGGACTCCTCTCTACTCCCATCCCCAGCAGTTAGACCTGTCCGCTTAACTCCACTGGGCCCTTTGATTTATATGCAACTTTGATTGCTGCCTAAATCGCACTATCCATCTAGTTGCTCTTAACTCCCATCCCACCCGCACACACCCAACACCTCCTAAAACACCTCTAGCTACAACCCATCATTTGACAGTCCTACCCTAGGAAGCGTTGTTCGTTCAAAAAACAACCTGAACAAGAAGGGAGTTCGAGAGCACGAAGCATCACAGTTTTTTAAATGAAACAGGTAGGAACTTTGTTGAGAGACTGCCCTACTCAAATGGTGGTAGGCAGTCTACGCTCAATCCGATTGTAGGGTAGTTTTTGGGAAATGAAACACTGGCTTATTTGGCTAAGATTGAGCTCAACTTGATTAAGCCAGCTGGAAACGCTAATGGCGAACTCACAGCCAGTCCGCATGCAACCCTCTGGTAGAGCTGACTGGTTTCGAGCGAAATGCTGTTTCAAGTAGCAGCGGCCTGGTTAAATCAGTTATATACGAAATGGCCCAGCGCCACAACTCAACCCTAATATCTAGCAAACTAAGGGTGGTTGAATATCCAACAAACTAAGGGTGGTTGAATACCTAACGAATCAAGAGTGGTTGAATACCTAACGAATCAAGAGTGGTTGAGGCATCAGCGTAGTTGAGACGTCAACTTATAGCTGGGCAGTTAGAAGGAGGCCAGTATCCTACCCCCATCACTGTCACTGCGGTGATGATTCACTGTCACTGCGGTGATGATTTATAGGGAGTTATATCTAGTATAAAGTAGCAGTGCTTGGCTAGGTGCTATAGCAATAACCATTTATATTTCCCAACACATATGAAATCCAATAAATATTCCCTACTTGATAAGAACACCAACTCTTCATTCTAGAAGGATGAAGAGTTCGAGAAAAGCCTGGCTTACCCCCCCTCTCACTCCGATACTCCCTACTCCCAGCTCAGGGACCAACCCCTCGCCACCCAACTCAAATACCCACCCATCCAGAACATTGAAATGGCCCAGATGGCGCACCACAAGCAGCAGCCGCAACACCAACCCCCTTTCCCAAGTCAGCTATCTCAAAAATACAGCCAGTTCGCAGGCTAAACCCCAAACTACCAAAAGTCCCAAATCAATTCGCAGATGGGCAGCGTTCCCAACAAAACAGTCTATCACATGTAAGGTGTGGATAACTTAGCCCATCGCATTTGAAGGGGTCAGTGGTGCATCTAACTGGCAACGGGGTGGCAGTGCAGCCGCGACAGCCCTTCATCCCTCCCATGTAATACGAGTAATAAGCAGCAATGTGGAGTGCCCAGTCTGCGAGGTCAAGCAGCAGATCCCCGGCGATACCGAGCAGTACTACTGCTGCGGCTGCAAGAAGCTGATTGAGATAGAGCCCAAGTTCGGACTGTTCATCTGCGGGGTGTGCCGGCAGAAGGTCAGCTACCCCTACCGCACCAGCGACCACATCCAGTGCAACATCTGCTACTCCGTCAACATAGTGCCCCTGTGTCCTGCCGGCTACCAGGCTGCGACCAAGAGCAAGCACTACCAAAAACTAGCCCACGAAGAACTCAACTAGAGCTCCATGATTCTGCCCAAGTAGCTCAGAGAAGTGTAGCCGCTGCAGCGAGTGATGGACGACGACGAACTGACCACCATAAAACCCGACCAAAACTAGGAACTGTAGCACTTCGAAAAGTGATAGTATATGGGGTTAATGATGTAGAGTGCTTGGTTATAAATATTTGATGAGCAAGTCTATCCTGAGCTAGATTCTGGCGGAGAGGTATACGATTGTACGCAAGCTGGGGGAGGGCACCTTCGCGTCAGTGCACTAGGCACTGAACAACGAGAACAACCAGCGATACGCAGTCAAGCAGATCTACGTGCAGAGGCCCTATGTCCAGGATGTCCAAGAGGAAGTGGACCGCCTGCGCACCATCCACAGTGACAACGTCATCAAAATAGTTGAGTCCTCCTACGACGGCGAAGAGTTCTTCCTCAACATCGTCATGGAACTCTGCAAGGGCTCACTCCGGGCTCAAATCGAGGACCGCACTGTCTTCGACCAGGACAGGCTCCTCACCTTCATCATCCAGATCACTGCCGCCTTCCTGGAACTCGAGCGCTGTAAGATTATGCACCTGGACCTGAAGCCCTAGAACATTCTTTATGCGGATTAGGCAGGCAGCTACTACAAGATCTGCGATTTCGGCTGCTCCCAGATCTCCCACATCTCCAAACTCTCCGGCTACGAGAAGAGCGTTTTCGGGACGTTCAACTATCTGGCACCCGAGATATTCCTAAACCACAAGTGCGAAAAGACCAGGAGCTCAGCCGACATGTGGTCGCTGGGAATCATCATCTACGAAATGATCTTCTGGAGGTACCCCTTCCCCAAGAAGAACGACAAGTACAACATCGACCGCGACCTGGCCACCAGCTACTTCCACAAGAAGGGCTACGAAATCAGTTACGACGCCATACAGGGAGCCCCTCACGACATCATCAAACTCATCAAACTCATGCTCGCCCCCAACCCCGTCGACCGCCCCACCTGGACCCAACTCAGAAACTACCTCATGAAAGAGTTCAAGGTGCAGGAGCACGAGTTTATGAACATCGTGGACGTGACCGAGCAGTTCCTGCCGGTGAGTGGGGTGTACATGAAGGTGGTGAGGTGCATAGGGAGACAGGTGAGGAGCAGCGGGCAGCTGTTCTGGAAGAGCAACAGTGCGTTCCTGCTGGAGCTGCGGGAGACCCTGGTCTACTACTGCTACATCGTCTGCGAACAGTTCAACAACATCTTCTAGCTCAAGCGCAACCTCATTTCCGACAACCACTACCACAAGGTCAACTAACTGCTCGCACTCCTGGTCGAGGAGCGCTAGAACTGCAAGCAGAAGATCAAGCCCTTCTAGTCCAAAGACCTCTCCTACCGCGAGGCTCAGCTCCTCGACCAGCTCAAGGTCTGTCTCGACAAAATAGCCCCCTTCAAAGCCAGCACCGACTCTTCCTTGTAGCTGCTCCAGACCTTCTGCTTAGAACTCATGGAACTCCTACAAAACGATAAGAGTTTGTTTGCCAACCAGAAAGCCTTTGAGAAATCGTTTAAGGTGAAGTACTCAGAGTGATGTTATGCCTTATTATTTATTACTACTCGTCTTTGTTGCCTTGGCCATTGCCTTAAATAATGTAGATAGTCCTTGGTTCCATCATCTCCATCTCAACCAGAACTATCAGCTTTGCTCGATGCCTCCGAAGGCATAGTTCACAATCCAGAAAAAAGGATCATCTTCTAGCGATAAAAAACTCCTAGGAAGGGGTATTCAAAAACAGAGAGTCAACGAGAACAAGAAGGAAGGTAGATGGAATCGAGTCAACCGATAATGTTGGCGAGGAAGTGAAGCGGAAGAACTGCAAAGGGTTGGACCGGGCTAGAGCTCGGTTGCAGAAAATACAGGCTTAATAGAAATTGTGAAAGAGAGACAATATATGCTAAACCATAATAAATTATGTAAAGTACCTATTTAGAACTGAGGAATACGGAGGGGATGGGAAGGGGCGTTTTCGCAGCCTAAAACATTCCGCCTGCCACTATTCTTGCTCAAGTCCATAAAAAGCACTTCCTGACCTATGCCCTCTTGGCCGAGCACCCCCTCTTCGAAAGAATCATGGATCGGACCGCCCACAAAATCGTCGAGTTCTCCTACTTCCTAGCCTACCTGGAATACTAAAGCCAGGTGTCCAGCGCCAACCAAAATGTGAAAAGCTACCTCAGTCAGCTGCCCACAAACTATAACAATTTGATCTGCTGGTCTGAGTAGTAGCTGAACAGGCTGGAGAACAAGTAACTGGTTGGCCGGATTGAGTAGAAGAAAAGAGAGTACTTTGCGGCTTACAAAAAAATATAGTCCTTTTTGGGTGAGTGCATGAGCCAGAAGAATCCCTCCTAAGACCAAACTGAAGAGCATACAGCAAGAAGTACCAGGGGTAGAAGCATTAGCAGCAGTATCAGGAAAGCTGAGCAGGAAAGCAGTGCGGCCAGCAAGATTACTGAGAGAATAACTTTTCAAGATGTCATCAAATATGTTGCAGTTGTGCAGTCGAGAAATGCATACTATGCTGATAGCTACGACTGCATATCCACGGTGGGAGCACTGGTTCCTCAACTCTAGCTGTTCAACCACAGTGTGCATTCCAAGTGTCGAGTCCCCTTCTTCGCTGAGGACTCTTACACAGTGATAACCGCTGCGCCCATTTGTAAGGGCGAACAAGTTTTTTTGGATTACGGGCTGCATTCTACTGATTAATATTTAGAGTTTTATGGCATGATTCCACAGTAATAGAGCAAATAGTAAGCGGGGTGGCGTCAATAACAAGAAAAATAGAATCTTGCCAAGGCTCCAATTGAAGAGTACAAGTCGGATAAACAATCGGGAAACACCTAGAAGTAAATAACGAGAGAAACATTGATATAGCTCTATAACAGCATTTTCAGGAGGAAACAGGAACATTTAAATCACTAAAACAGCTACGATCCGCGTGCGGCACTAATCATTAAAAATAACATCTGATTCTTTTTTATTATGAAAAGTGATTAAAAATAATAGAATGAGGATGATCGATTAAGGTTTGTATCTGGAGT
>Ga0316217_10001644_pt1 | contig 28479 bp, 18 predicted proteins | sample 1anoAmetaG_FD_203633 | JGI IMG/M metagenome (GOLD analysis project Ga0316217, IMG submission 203633) | Freshwater microbial communities from Trout Bog Lake, Wisconsin, USA - 1anoA | ecosystem: Environmental > Aquatic > Freshwater > Lake > Hypolimnion/Profundal zone | place: USA: Wisconsin... | reverse complement strand
AGGGTCGCCACACGGATTTCTTCCGAATCCGTGGCATTGATGAGCATTGTTTTTCTGGCCAAACGAGATCTCCTCGATAAAAAGCCGCGCCGCACGCATGGCGGGGGGGCTTTTATGAAATTGGGAGGGGGGGGTGGGATTTTGGATGGGTTTTTCGATCGATCTGGATGTTGGGAGCGGGATGGTCCTGATTTCAAAGGAAGCAGCCCTGGATGGTCCGGGTGCACCAGTCAGACGCGAGTTGGCTCCGGTCGGCCCTGGTACAAAGCCCATTCTCTCAGGGACAGGAGTCTACAGCAAGCGCCATTGCGAAATAGATGTTGTCCCACGGAATTGTCCAAAGTTACTGGGAATTTACAGAAATGTCGAAACCTGGATGGCTCGCCGGGGGATGCTGGTTGCTTCCGGATGACCGGCAGCATGGCAATCCGCGCTCACTCTTGTGGGAATCCGTTCTGGATATTGTAATCTGATCAAGAACAGGATGCTTCGCAGCCTTCCTTGTTGGAATCAAGAACGATTCATGTATTAACTCAGCTGGACCAACGGGGGTATTGGCTAATCATGATGCGTCATTTTGATTATGAATTGCGGGATCTCAAGTTCGGGATCCTGGCCATGGCCGGGCAGGTGGAAGAGATGATCACCCTGACCGAGCAGACCCTGCTGGAACGGTCCAACCCCAAGGCGGAGAGGGTTTCCGAACTGGACAAGGCGGTCGACGCGACGGAGCTGAAGCTCGACCAGGTCTGCATCGATCTGCTCGCCCTGCGGGCCCCCTTCGCCTCCGATCTGCGCCTGCTCGCCTCCACCCTCAAGATCGTTCCGGAGCTGGAGCGGATCGGCGACCACTGCTGCAACATCGCCAGGCGCGCCCTGATCCTGAACGTCCAGGCGCCGGTCGCCCTGAGCGACAACCTAACCCAGCTGGGGGTGGCCACCCACTCCATGGTGCGCCGGGCGGTGGATTCCTTCCTCAACGGGGATGCCGCGCTGGCCCAGCAGGTCATCGCCGATGATGACGAAGTGGATGCCCTGTACGTCAATCTGTTCCGGGAGTTGCTGCGCGGGATGCTGGCCGATCCCCTCTGCATCGAGCGGTCGACCCACCTCATCATCGTGATCAAGAACTGGGAGCGGATCGCCGACCAGGCGACCAACATCGCCGAGGAAGTCCTGTACATCCTCCAGGGCGTCAACGTCAAGCACCGCAATCTCCAGGGTCCCCAGAAGTAGACCTCCGGCCTGAACCCGGGCCCGCCCGGTCCAGCCCGCGGAGGCTCAGCGCCGCCATGCCCGCCCGCCCGCCCGGTAGCGTTCCGGGGCCGCCCCGGCATGCCTATCCATTTCCATGCATCCAAATTACTTGCGTGACCAGCGAAAGCCCCGGGCGGGTTCGAAGTTACACCGTTGTCACACGCAAAGCCGCTTCAATTCACACCGGCCAATCAGGCTTGTTTGATCAAGGAGAACGTCAATGACCCCTCGCTCCCTCATTCGCGCCGGTTTGGCCGCGGCCCTCATGGCCCCGCTCGCCTTCTCCCAGACGGTCAACGTCTCGGGCGCCGGCGGCACCTTCATCTACCCCTTGGCCTCCAAGTGGTTCCATGAGTACAACGTGATCAACCCCAAGATCCAGATCAACTACCAGTCCATCGGCTCCGGCGGCGGCATCCGCCAGTTCTCCCAGGAAATGACCGTCGACTTCGGCGAAACCGACGGACCGATGAACGACCAGCAGCTCAAGGAAGCCAAGATCCAGCCGATCTACCACCTGCCCCTCTCCCTGGGCGGCGTGGTGCCCATCTACAACGTGCCCGGCGTCGCCATCCGCTTCTCCGGCGATACCCTCGCCAACATCTACCTCGGCAAGGTGGTCATGTGGAATGATCCGGCCATCGCCAAGGACAATCCCGGCGTGAAGCTGCCCGCCGAACCGATCAATGTCGTCCACCGCGCCGACGGTTCCGGCACGACCTACACCTGGGTGGACTTCCTCTCCAAGGTTTCGCCCGAATTCCAGAAGAAGGTCGGCGTCGGGACCTCGGTCACCTGGCCCCTGGGCCTGGGCGGCAAGGGCAACGAAGGGGTTTCCGGACTGGTCCGGCAGACCCCCGGCTCCATCGGCTATGTGGAACTGATCTACGCGCTCCAGAACAAGATCGAGTACGCCCCGGTGAAGAACACCACCGGCGCCTATGTGAACGCCAGCCTGGAGACCGTCTCCGCCGCCGCGGACACCGCCCAGATCCCCGCCGACTACCGGGTCTCCATCACCAACGCCCCCGGCAAGAACGTCTACCCGATCTCCACCTTCACCTGGATCCTGGCTTCGCCCTCCATCAAGGACCCGGCCAAGAAGAAGGCCCTGCACGACTTCCTCATCTGGGCGCTCACCAAGGGCCAGACCTACTCCAAGGACCTGGGCTACGCGCCGCTGCCGAAGAAGCTGGTTGACCGCGAACTGAAAGATGTTGCCAAGTTGAAGTAAGTGAACAATTGATTAACTGGAACCGGAAGGCCGCCCAGGCGCGGCCTTCCATTCTGAAGAGACGGCCTCATGGACCTTCCCTCGATTGACAAGCTGGAACCGGCCGCGGCGGGCATGGCTCCGCCGGCACCGTCCGGGACTGCCGTCCCGGACGGTCCGGGTCCGGCCGCCCAGAGCCGCCCGGACCCCTCCCTGCCGGTCGAGCCGGAAAAGGATCTGACTGCCGTGAAACATGAAATCAGAAGAGGATCCACCGGGCACGGCGCCGACCGGATGTTCCGCCTGGCCACCGGCACCTGCGCGGCCGCGGTCGCCGGCCTCATCCTGGTGGCGATCGTGTTCATGGTGCACGGCTCGCTGCCGGCGTTCCGGGACCACGGCATCGGCGCCATCCTGTCGCCGGAGTGGGATCCCACCAACCAGAAATACGGCGCGCTCACCTTCCTGTTCGGGACCGCCTACACCAGCGTGATCGGGATGGCGATCGCCCTCCCCCTGGGCGTGCTCACCGCCGTGGCGCTGGTGGAGATCCTGCCCCAGCGCCTGGCCAAGGTGATCTCCCTGGCGGTGGAACTGCTGGCGGCCATCCCGTCGGTCCTGCTCGGGCTCTGGGGCATCTTCACCCTGGTGCCGCTGGTGCGGGCCTTCGAGGTCTACATCTACAAGTCCCCGCTGGGACTGCGCAACATCCCCATCTTCTCCGGGTCGCCCATGGGCGTCGGCTTCCTCGCCGCGGGCCTGCTGCTGGCGATCATGGCCCTGCCCTTCATCCTTTCGGTCACCCGGGAAGTCCTGCTCCAGGTTCCCACCTCCCAGCGCGAGGCGGCCTACGCCCTCGGCGCGACCCGCTGGCAGGCCATCAGCAAGTTCATCATCCCCTATTGCTGGAAGGGCATTTTCGGAGCCAGCCTGCTGGGCTTCGCCCGGGTGCTCGGGGAGACCATGGCGGTGACCATGGTCATCGGCAACACGCCGCAGATCAAGGCTTCGCTGTTCGCTTCCGGCTACACCCTGGCTTCGGTCATCGCCAACGAGTTCACCGAGGCGCCTTCGAACCTGGCCATCAGCGCCCTGATCAGCCTGGGGCTGATCCTCCTGCTGGTCTCGATCCTGCTCAACGCCGCGGCCCGGATCATGCTCATCTACCTGGGCCGCGGCTCGGGCGGCAACCAGGAGGCCAAATGATCCGCTCCCACAGCTTCCGGAAGGTCCAGGGGCGCTTCATGGAGGGCATCTGCCTGCTGGCCGCGCTCATCGCCGTGGTCCCGCTGTTCGCCTTCCTCTGGCACCTGGTCGCCGAGGGGGCCTCTTCGGTGAATCCCGCGCTCTTCACCCACCTGCCGATGCCCCCGGGAGAGACGGGCGGAGGCATGCTGAACGCCATCCTGGGATCGCTGCTGGTGGTGGGTTCCGCCACCGTGGCCGGCATCCCGATCGGCATCGGCGCGGCCGTGTTCATGACCGAGTTCGCCAGCCCTTCGGTCACCTCAGCCCTGCGCTTCGCCTGCGACGTGCTGTCGGGAATCCCCTCCATCGTCATGGGCCTGCTCGCCTACCAGGTCGTGGTGGTGCCGATGCACCATTTCTCGGCCCTGTCCGGATCGGTCGCGCTGGCCTTCATCATGCTGCCGGTGGTGGTCATCACCACCCAGGAGATGCTCTACCTGGTGCCCCACAGCCTGCGCGAGGCCGGGCACGCCCTGGGCATCCCCACCTGGCGCATCGCCTCGTCCATCACCCTGCGGGCGGCCGCCCCGGGCGTGCTCACCGGCATGATCCTTTCCGTCTCCCGGATCGCCGGAGAGACCGCGCCCATGCTGTTCACCGCGTTCGGCAACCCGTACTTGAGCCTGGACCCCAAGTCCCCCATCGCCACGCTGCCGCACATGATCTTCAACTATGCCATCAGCCCCTACGACGATTGGCACCGCCTGGCCTGGGGCGGAGCCCTGATCCTGGTCATCGGCATCCTGGGGGCCACCCTGCTGAGCCGGTTCATCCTCTGGTGGCATCAGCGCAGCCTCAACAGCTAAACGGGAACCCACATGCTTGAATGCAAAGACCTCAAGATCGAATTCAGCAGGAAATCGGTGCTCAAGGGCGTGAGCCTCACGTTCCCCGACCGCAAGATCTCCGCCATCATCGGGCCTTCCGGGTGCGGCAAGTCCACCCTGCTGCGCGCGTTCAACCGGATGCACGATCTCACCCGCGGGGCCAAGGTGACCGGGTCGGTGACCCTCAACGGCCAGGAGATCTACGATCCGGACGAGGATCCGGTGCTGATCCGGCGCCGGATCGGCATGGTCTTCCAGAAGCCCAACCCGTTCCCGACCATGTCCATCTTCGAGAACGCCGTTTCCGGCCTGCGCCTTTCCGGCGAGACCAACCAGGGCAGACTCAAGGAGGCCGCCGAACAGGCGCTTACTGACGCCGCCATCTGGGACGAGGTCAAGGACCGACTCAAGAGCAACCCCACCACCCTCTCCGGCGGCCAGCAGCAGCGCCTGTGCATCGCCCGGGCCCTGGCCGTGAACCCCGAGGTGCTGCTCATGGACGAGCCGTGCTCGGCCCTCGATCCCATCGCCACCGCCAAGATCGAGGAACTGATGTTCCGCCTGCGCGAACGGCTCACGGTGATCATCGTCACCCACAACATGCAGCAGGCCGCCCGCGCCAGCGACCGCACCGCCTTCCTCTGGATGGGCGAACTGGTGGAAGCCGACGAGACGGAGGTCATCTTCACCGCGCCCAAGAAATCGATGACAGAAGACTACATCACCGGGAGGTTCGGTTGATACCCCGCCCTTTTGAGGCCGAGCTGCGCGATCTCAAGTTCAACCTGCTGACCATGGCCGGCATGGTGGAAGAGATGCTGCACCTCACCCGGCAGACCCTGGCGGAGCGTTCCAACCACAAGGCCGAAAGGGTTTCCCAGCTGGACCTGGAGGTCGACGGGGCCGAGCTGAAGCTGGACCAGGTCTGCGTCGACCTCCTGGGCCTCCGGGCCCCCTTCGCCTCGGACCTCAGGCTCATCGCCTCCGCCCTCAAGATCATCCCGGAACTGGAGCGGATCGGCGACCACTGCGGCAACATCGCCAGGCGGGCCCTGGTCCTGAACGGCCTGCCTCCGGTCCTGCCGGGCGGCGAACTGGAACAGCTGGGCGCGGCCACCCAGTCCATGGTGCACCGGGCCGTGGACGCCTTCGTGAACGCCGACTCCGCCCTGGCCCGGGCGGTGATCCGGGACGACGACCAGGTGGACGCCATCTACGTCCGCATCTACAGCGAGCTGCTGCGCCGGATGCTGGCGGATCCCCTCTGCATCGAGCGGGCCAGCCACATGATCATCGTGATCAAGAACTGGGAACGCATCGCCGACGAGGCCAGCAACATCGCCGAGGAGGTGATTTTCATCCTCGAGGGTGTCAATGTGAAGCACAGCTACCTTCAGAGCCTGCCCAAGGCGTGACCATCCATCCCACCCCCGGAGCCCCGATGCCCCACCTGATGCTGCTGGAAGATGACGCGGATATCCGCCTGGGCCTGGAACAGCACCTGAAGCGGGAAGGCTTCACCCTGAGCTCCTTCGAAAACGGCCGGGACGCCCTGAAATGCATCGCCGCCTCGGCCGCCGGACAATCCCCGCGGCTGGACGTGGCGCTGCTCGACCTCACCCTGCCCGACATGGACGGACTGGATGTGCTCAGGTCGATCCGGAGCAGCGGCCAGTACCGCGGACTGCCGGTGGTGCTGGTCACCGCCCGCAACGAGGAGATCGACCGGGTGCTGGGCCTGGAACTGGGGGCGGACGACTACATCTCCAAGCCGTTTTCCAGCCGGGAGCTGGTGGCGCGGATCCGGGCCATCCTGCGCCGGGCGTCGTTCATCGACCAGGTGGAAAAGACCCGGCAGCTGCAGTTCGGGCCCATCGCGGTGGATCTGGACATGCATACCGCCCGGATGGAAGGGGAGGCGCTGGACCTCACCCGCCGGGAATTCGAACTGCTGGCCTTCTTCCTGCAGAATCCCAAGCGGGTCCTGAGCCGGGAAAAGATCCTGCAGCAGGTCTGGGGGCTGGAATACCTGGGCGAAAGCCGGACCATCGACGCCCACGTGCGCAGGGTGCGGTCCAAACTGGGCGACGCCGCGGCCCTGATCGAGACGGTGGTGGGCGTGGGCTACCGGCTGGGCAGCGTCGACTGAAACCGGCCTCTTGCAACTTAAACGCAATTATTCATAACACTGGGTTTTCCCAGTGACCTGAGGCACTCCTCCCAGCATTTCATCTATGTCCTCCGCCCGGTCCAAGGCACAATGGGAGGTACTGCATTGCTGGGAGCACCGATGTCATTGAATTCGCTGATCGCATGGCTCAAACCCCGGGAAATGGTCTTCTTCGACCTGCTGGAGGAATCCGTCGACAACTTGCTGAAGACCGCGGTGTTGTTCGAAAAGGAGTTCTTCTCCCGGGAACACCATCGTGAATGGGCCGATATGCGCATCAGGATGAAGGACCTGGAGCACACCGGGGACCGGATCACCCACAACATCGTCGACCGCCTGAACCGCACCTTCGTGACCCCGCTGGAGCGGGAGGACATCCTGGCCCTGGCCCACGCCCTGGACGACGTGGTGGATTGCCTGGACGGAGTGGCCGAGCGCCTCACCCTCTACAAGGTCACCACCGTGATGCCCCTGGCCGCCCAGCTGGCCCATCTGGTGGTCCTGGGCAGCGAGCAGCTGGTCCCGCTCATCGCCAGCCTGCGCAACATGTCCAACACGAAGGCGATCAACAGCGAGATCCAGGAGTGCATCGCCCTGGAGAACCAGGCCGACGCGGTGTTCCACCAGGCCCTGGCCGAGATCTTCGCCGATCCCAAGGACCCCATCGAGCTGATCAAGTGGAAGGAGATCCTCGCCCTGCTGGAGGACGCCACCGACCGGATCGAACTGGTTTCCAAGGTCGTCAGTTCCACCGTCATGCGCAACGCCTGAGCGGAACGGAACCCCTATGTTATTCCTGCTCGTGCTCATTGTCCTCATGTCCTGGGGCATCGACTACATCAACGGCTTCCACGACACCGCCAACGCCATCGCCACCGTAGTCTCCACCGGCGTCATGTCCGCCCGGAACGCCATCTTCATGGCGGCCTGCCTGAATTTCGGCGGAGCGCTCATGGGCACCCACGTTGCCACCACCATCGCCTCGGGATTGGCGGATGTTCACTTCATTGTTCCGGAAGTGATCATCGCCGCGCTGACCTCCGCCATCGTCTGGGATCTCGGCACCTGGTACTTCGGCATTCCTTCCAGCACCAGCCACACGCTCATGGGCGGCCTGGCCGGAGCGGTGGTCGCGCACGCCGGCGTTGGCGCGCTGCACCTGAAGAAACTCGAAGAGATCGGCGCCTTCATCATCATCTCCCCGGTGCTGGGCTTCCTCGTCGGCATGATCCTCATCCTGGTGATCCTGAAGATCTGCCAGAACATGGCCCAGCGCAAAGTGAACGTCGCCTTCCGCAAGCTGCAGCTGCTGTCCGCCAGCGCCATGGCCTTCACCCACGGCCAGAACGACGCCCAGAAGGCGATGGGGATCATCTGCCTCGCCCTCATCATGTACGGCAAGCTCACCGTGGTCCCGGGGCATATGGTCGCGGTGCCGCTCTGGGTGAAGATCGGTTGCGCCAGCATGATGGCCCTCGGCACCTCCAGCGGCGGCTGGCGGATCATCCGGACCATGGGCCACAGGATCGTCAAGCTGCGTCCGATCCACGGCTTCGCCGCCGAGTCCGCCGCGGCCCTGGTGCTGTTCACCACCGCCCACCTCGGCATCCCGGTGTCCACCACCCATTCCATCACCGGCTCCATCATGGGCGTGGGCGCCAGCATGAACGCCTCCGCCGTGCGCTGGGGCGTGGCCGGGAACATCTTCGTGGCCTGGATCCTCACCATCCCCTGCAGCTTCCTCATCGCCGCCGGGGTGCTCAAGCTGATCCATCCATTCTTCTAGTACGCGCCCAAGCGTTCAGGTCCCCCCATCGCGCCCGCGGTCGTCCGGGAAAACCACTCGCTTCGCTCGCGTATCGTCAAACCCGTTCAGAACTGCCGGATGATGGGGAGAGACCTCAAAGCCTGTCCTTGGAAATTATTTTTTTTCCTGGTTTGCCGGTTTTCGCCGGAAGATGGCAAGTCGTGACCCACCTTCCCGGAAGCCTGGCTCCGGGAAGGTGGGCCGCTTTTATTTAAGATATTGGTGTCTCCAATTTCTTCGCAATCCCGCCGTTGCTACCTTCGCTCTGGGGGGTGGAGCATGGCGACGTACCTGAATCCGTGGAACGAGGCGTTGCGGCTGAGGTCGGCCCTGGCCAGCTTCGGCGTGGAGGAGGGCGAGATCGCCTTCCCGGCGGGGTCCGGGTTCGAGGACCTGGCGACGTGCTGCCTGGTGTCCGCGGCCATCGGGGAAGCCGCGGCCATCAGCCCCACCCAGGCCCAGGCGATCCAGGCGGCCCTGCGCCCGTTCCGGATCCCCCTGGAAGGCCGTTCCATCCGCCTGGATGCCGGAGCTGTCGCCATGTTCGAAGGCGACTCGGGGGACTACCTGGTCGCGTGGTAGGCCGTCGCGCCCAAATAGTCTGGCGGGTAAGCAGCAGATGCCTAATTTCCAAAAACCAAACAAGTAAGATATTTAAACTAACCCACCCGGACCTGTCGACGCTACCGGCTGAAGCGCCGGAGCATGCGCATGTTGCGGCGGTAGGCGGCGCCGCGGGTGAAGTTGATGGCCACCTGCTTGGGGAAGCGGGTGATGGAGCTGGCCAAGCCGATGAAGGTGCGCACGGTCTGGGCGGCGAACCGGCCCTGGCGGGCGGCGTTGTCGTAGTAGACCATCAGGGCGCTGCGCATGATGGACTTGGGCAGGTTGAACAGGCCGTAGGACTCCAGCACATCGTGGTTGATCCGGCGCGTCCCGTCCTGCTCGGTGACGATCAGATCCTCCGGTTTGATTTCCTGCCGCATGGAAGGCTCCCGCTGGGAGGTCTATCGGGTGAAGTGGGGGTGAACCTGAGTTCTGCCCATCGGTTTCAGGCTGGATGGTCCAGGAAGGTGAGGTCGGGGTTCTTTTCCATCGTGGTGCGTCGCTGCCAATCGTTCTCGAACAGGATAGCCGGATTGCGGTCGGAATCCTCCACCAGTTCGCCCCAGAACCGGCTGGGTTCGGGCCAGCCGCCCTGGAGCCACCGGGCCATCTGGAAATTCCGCGGTTCCATGATCACCGGGCAGGCGTACTCGTTCTTGAGCCGGTGCTGGAGCACTTCGAACTGCAGCCGGCCGACGGCGCCCAGGATCGGCAGCGGCGCTCCGCCCTTGGGCCAGAACACCTGGACCACGCCCTCCTCGGCGATCTGCTGGACCCCCTTCAGGAAGCCTTTGCGCCCGCCCGGGTCCGCCAGCCGCACGGCGGAGAACTGCTCCGGGGAGAACCGGGGCACCGCGTGGAACTCCACCGGGCCGGCGGCGGAGATCACGTCGCCGATGCGGAACAGGCCCGGGTTGATGAGGCCGAGGATGTCCCCGGGATAGGCTTCGTCGACGATCAGCCGTTCCCGGCCGAAGAACATGTGGGGGTAGTTGAGCTTGATGGATTTCTGGCCGCGCACGTGCAGGGCGTCCATGCCCCGCTCGAAATGGCCGGAAACGATCCGGGCGAAGGCCACCCGGTCCCGGTGGGCCTTGTTCATGTTGGCCTGCACCTTGAACACGAAGGCGGTGAAGGGGGCGTCCACCTGGATCTCGCCTTCGCCGGCCAGGGGCCGGGCGTGGGGCGCCGGCGCCATGTCCAGGAACTCCTCCAGGAACTCGGCGATCCCGAAGTTGTTGATGGCGCTGCCGAAGAACATGGGCGACTGGCGTCCGGCCAGGAACGCTTCCCGGTCGAAGGGCGGCAGCACGTGATCCATGAGCTCGATGTCGTCCCGCAGCTGCTTGAGTTCGTGGGCGGTGAGCAGCGCCTGGACCTCGGGGTCCTCCAGGGTGCCCTGCCCCGCCACCCGGGCCTTGCGCCCGGCCTTGGTCCGCTCGAACACCTGGATCTGGCCGGTGGCCCGCACGTAGACGCCCTTGAAGTCGGTGCCCGAGCCGATCGGCCAGGTCATGGGCACGGCGTGCAGCCCGAACAGTTCCTCCACTTCGTCGATCAGTTCCACCGGTTCCCGGCCAGGCCGGTCCAGCTTGTTGACGAAGGTGAAGATCGGCAGGCCCCGCTCGCTGGCCACCCGGAACAGCTTCTTGGTCTGCTCTTCCACGCCCTTGGCGCAGTCCAGCAGCATCACCACGCTGTCGGCGGCGGTGAGGGCCCGGTAGGTGTCCTCGCTGAAGTCCTGGTGGCCCGGGGTGTCCAGCAGGTTGATGACGTGGTCCTGGTACTCGAACTGCATGGCGGCGGAGGTGACCGAGATGCCGCGCTCCTGCTCGATGGCCATCCAGTCCGACTGGGCGTGGCCGGAGCCTTCCCGGCCCTTGACCGAGCCGGCCCGGTCGATGGCGCCGCTGTACAGCAGCAGCTTTTCGGTGAGGGTGGTCTTGCCCGCGTCGGGGTGGCTGATGATGGCGAAGGTTCGCCGCCGTTTGATCTCGTCCAGTAGGTCCATGGGTCCATCACAAAAGGGGAGCGGCCCCGGAGTCGTTGTCGATGCGGCGGCCGCTCTCCTCCATGGTATCGGCTTTCCGGCCCCACAGGGGCCGTTCCGGGCCGGGGACCCGGTCCGGGAGCACGGCCATGCAGCCGAAAATTCAATGGTTGCCTACCCAATATGGCTTAAATCACTGGATGTTTCTCCAATGATCATCAATTGAACCGTTGGTAGAAATAAGGCCAGCAATTCGATCCATGTGCAACTTTTTCTCCCCGAAATTCAAGAATATTGCTCGAAACGACAATATTTAAATCCACTTAAAAAAATGGAAAAGCATATGCAGACAATGGCAAAAATAGAATTTATGACTATCCATGTCCATCAGCAAATGCGTCTCGATCGCGTGTGGTTTTCTTGAGGAACTCCATCATGGACACCGAACGGACTCCATTCTTCGCGTCGACCCGGATCATGACCGCCTTTCTCGCCGCCTTCGCCGCCTTGGCGATCGCCTCGGCCCAGACCACGGGCGACGCCCCGGCCCCGTCCGCACCGGCAGCCCCGTCTGCACCGGCAGCCCCGTCTGCACCGGCAGCCCCGTCTGCACCGGCAGCCCCGTCTGCACCGGCAGCCCCGTCCGCACCGGCCGCCGGCGACGCCCCGCCGGTGGTCCAGGCCCCGACCTCGCTCAGGCTGGCATCGTCCTCCGCCAGCGCCCAGGTCGGCCAGACGGTCACCTTCAGCGCCGTTGTCAATCCTCCGGACGCCACCGGAACAGTGCTCTTCTTCGATGGTTCCGGGCTTCTGTCCAGCGTTCCCCTGGCCGGCGGCGGCGCCGCCTTCCAGACCTCCGCGCTGGTCATCGGCACCCATGCCATCTCCGCCGAATACAGCGGCGACGCCGCCCATCTGGGTTCCAGCTCCAACCATGTCACCCAGTCCGTGGCCAGGGACACGACCAGCACCAGCGTGGGCTTCAGTCCCGGCAATCCGGTCTACGGGCAGCCGGTCACCTTCAGCGCGACCGTGAGCCCGGCCACCGCCACCGGCACCATCACCTTCCTGAACACCGCCGGCGCCAGCACGACCACGCTGGGCACGGCGGTGCTGGCGGGCGGATCGGCCAGTTTCACCACCTCCAGCCTCGCCGTCGGCAGTCATTCCATCTCCGCCAGGTATTCCAGCGATATCGATTCCTCCACCTCCCTTTCCCCCGCCCCCAATCCGACCCTGACGGTCGGCCAGGCCGTCACCGGCACCACCCTGGCCTCCAGCGCCGCCGCTCCCGCCTTCGGCCAATTGGTCACCTTCACCGCCACGGTCGCGGCCAGTGGCGGCGGCGCCGCCACCCCCGCCGGCACGGTCACCTTCACCGACAGCCGTACCGATCCCGCGACCGGCCTCGCCATCACGACCACCCTGGGCAGCGCGCCCCTGAGCGGCGGCGTGGCCCGGTTCGCCACGCCCGGCCTGGCCGCCGGCGCCCATGCGGTCACCGCAGCCTACGGCGGCAACGCCAGCTTCGGTCCATCCGCCTCGGCCGCCCTGGCCCAGGGCGTGAACGTGGACGCCGCCAGGCTCGCCCTGGCCGCCGCCCCCAACCCCGCCAGCGCCGGCCAGCCCATCGTCTTGACCGCCACGGTGGCCCCGGCCGGCGCCACCGGCACGGTCACCTTCCATGACGGCGACACCAGCCTGGGCGCCGTGAGCCTGAACGGCAGCACCGGGGGGGTGGCCGTCTCCGCCCCCATCGCCAGCCTCGCCGCCGGCGCCCATACCCTCACCGCCAGCTACAGCGGCGACGCCAGCACCGGCAGCGCCTCCGCCGCCCTCAACCTGACGGTGAAGCTGAACGCCTCGGGCACGGCCCTGTACCCCGGCGGCGCCTCGGTCTTCGGCCAGCCGGTCAGCTTCACCGCGAAGGTCGCCGCCATCGCGCCGGCCAGCGGGACGCCCACCGGCACGGTCACCTTCTATGACGGCGGCACCAGCCTGGGCACCGCCAGCCTGGACGGCAACGGGGTCGCCGTTTCCGCCCCGATCGCCAGCCTCGCGGTGGGTTCGCACGCGATCAAGGCGGTCTACGGCGGCGACAGCACGTTCGCCACCTCCACGGCGACCGCGGTCGCGCAGCTGGTCGCCCAGGCCGGCACCGAGGTCGGCCTCCGTTCCAGCGCCAATCCCTCGGTGTTCGGCCAGGCTTCCAGCTTCACCGCCACGGTCTCCGCGGCCGCGCCGGGGGGCGGCACGCCCGCGGGCACGGTCACCTTCCTGGATGGGGCCACCGTCCTGGGCAGCATGGCCCTGAGCGGCGGCACGGCCACCCTGTCCAGGGGCTTCAGCGACTTTGGAAGCCACAGCATCACCGCGGTCTACGGCGGCGCCGCCGGCTTCGCCCAGGCCAGCTCCGCCGTCCTCGCCCAGGCGGTGATCCAGGGCCAGACCAGCACCAGCCTCAATTCCAGCACCAGCCAGTCCGGCTACGGCCAGGCGGTCACCTTCATCGCCAAAGTGGCCGCCACCGCGCCGGCCAGCGGGACGCCCACCGGCACGGTCAGCTTCCTGGACACCAGCACCAGTCCGTACACCCTCCTGGGCAGCAAGGCCCTGAGCAACGGCTCGGCCACCTTCTCCTTCGCCGGCCTGGCCCTCGGGACCCATTCCGTGCTGGCGCAATACAGCGGCGACAGCAACTTCTCCCGGTCCGACAGCGGAACCGGATCCAGCCAGACCGTGACCGGGCCCACCGTCACGACCCTGGCCTCGGATCCCAACCCGGCCACCTCCGGCCAGCCGGTCACCTTCACCGCGGTCGTCGTGCCCGCCAGCGTGTCTGCCTCCAGCGTGGCCGCCAGCCTCAACGGCACCGTCAAACTCTACGACGGCAACACCTTCCTGGCCGGTCCGATCGCCGTGGACGGCCGCGGCGTGGCCAGTTTCCCCGCGATCACCTCCCTGGCGCTCGGCGGCCATGCCATGACAGCCAGGTTCACCGGCGCCCCGGGCAGCGGATTGGCCGATTCCTGCGCCTCCAGCAGCCAGACGGTGAACCAGGTCACCACGACCACCCTGGTCTCCAGCGCCGACACCCCCGCCTTCGGCCAGCCGGTCACCTTCACCGCGACGGTCAGCGGCGTCGGCCCCCTCACCGGGGGAACCGTCACCTTCATGGACGGGGCCCGGAGCCTCGGCAGCGCGACCCTGAGCGGCGGCAGCGCCGCCCTGACCCTGTCCAGCCTGGCCATCGTCGACCATTCCATCACGGCGGTCTATGGCGGCTCCGGCTACTACCTGGGCAGTCCCAGCGCCGCCCTGGCCCAGAAAGTGCTCCAGGCCGGCACCACGACCACCCTGGCCGCCAGCGCCGGCGCCAGCCTCTGCGGACAGCCCGTGACCTTCACCGCGACCGTGGCCTCCGCGACCACCGGCAGCGGCACCCCCACCGGCACCGTCACTTTCACTGACACCTTCACCGACCCCGCCAACGGGGTCACCAGCACCAACCTGGGCAGCGCGGCCCTGAACGGCGGCACCGCCACCTTCACCAGCGCCGCCCTGGCGCCCGGCGGCCACACGGTCACCGCCAACTACCTCTGCAGCCCGACCAGTCCGGACTTCCTGGCCTCGAGCGCGAGCGTGGCCCAGGAGGTGAGCGGCAACCAGGCCTCGGTCGCCGTGACCAGCAAATGGACCGGCAACGGGACCGCCACCCTCCCCGTCTGCGGCCAGGCCATCAGCTTCACCGCGACCGTGGCCGCCGCCACCTCCAGCAGCAAGACCCCCACCGGCTCTGTCGCCTTTTCGGTCGACGGCAACGCCCTGGGCACGGTGTCCCTGAGCGGCGGCAAGGCCACGTTCACCACCGGCAGCGCGAACAGCGCCCATTTCCAGGCCGGATCCCATGCCGTCACGGCCAGCTACAGCGGTGATTCCGACTTCGGCGCGGCCGCCTCGCCCGCCCTGACCCAGACCGTGCTCCAGGGCCCGAGCGCGGTCACCCTGTCCGCCAGCCCCAATCCGGCGCCCCTCAACCAGAACATCACCCTTGCCGCCACCGTGGCCGCGGCCCCGCCGGCCTGCGGCAGCCCCACCGGCACCGTCGCCTTCAGCGACGGCGCCACCACCCTGGGCACCGCCCAGCTGGTCAACGGCAGGGCCACCATCACCACCAGCACCCTCGCGCTCGGCGCCCACGCCGTGACCGCCACCTACCAGGGCGATGGGAACTTCGTCCTCGCCAACGCCGCCGCCTTCACCCAGACCGTGGGCCAGGGCGCCTCGACGACCACCCTGGCGCCGCTCGCCTCCGCCCCGTATGGCCAGCCGCTCACCTTCACCGCCACCGTGGCCCCCACCCTGCCCTCCGCCACCCAGCCCACCGGCTCGGTCACCTTCATGGACGGCGCCACCGCCCTGGGCACGGCGCCCCTGAGCGGCGGCAAGGCCACGTTCACCACCGCCACCGCCGCCACCGCCGCCACCGCCGCCACCAGCAGCAGCGGCGGCGGCGGCAGCCTGGCGCTGGGCAGCCATGCCATCTCGGCGGTCTATGCCGGCGACACCAGCTACACCGGCTCCAGTTCCAGGGCGCTCGGGCAGAGCGTGACCCTGGACCCCACCAGCATCACCCTCAACTCCGACACCAACCCGTCCGCCTATGCCCAGAAGGTCACCATCAGCGCGACCCTCGCCGGCGGCCCCGGCGGCGCCCCCGGCACCGGCAACGTGGTCTTCAGGGACGGTTCCAGCATCCTGGGTTCCGCGCCGGTGATCAGCGGCGTGGCCAGCTTCTCCACCGCCGAACTGGCCGTGGGCAGCCACGCCATCACCGCGTCCTTCCCAGCCGCCGGCACCTTCGCCGCCGCGTCGGTGCCGGGTTCCGGCACCCTCGTCCAGGTGGTGGCCAGGCCCGCCACCTCCACCACCACCCTGGCCATGACCCCGGCCTCCGGCACCACCTCCGCCGCCGCCTCAGGCGGCGCCGCCAGCAGCCCCTATGGCCAGCTCCTCACCTTCAGCGCGACGGTGTCCCCGGTTCCGGCCGTGCCTGCCAATGGCTCGGCCGCCAGCGAAGTCGTCCTGTTCAAGGACGGCACCGATATCCTGGGCAGCGCCGTCGTCACCAACGGCAGCGCCTCGTTCAGCACCGCAGCCCTCGACATCAGCGCGCCCGACAGCCCCCACAGCATCACGGCGGTCTACGGCGGCGATGTCACCCTGGCCGGTTCCTTCTCCACACCCGTGACCGTCGCCATCGTCCCGGGACTGAGCAGCACCAGCCTCACCGCCTCCGCCCAGCGGCTCAGCGCCACCCTCACCGCCAGCGTGAGGCCGGCCGGCACCGTCCCGGCCCAGGCCTATGGCAGCGTCGTCTTCACCGACAGCGTCGCCGATCCCGCCACCGGGGTGCTGACCACCACCACCCTGGGCAGCGCCAGCCTCGCCTCCGGCGTGGCCGTGCTCAGCACCACGCTGACCCCCGGCAGCCACGCCATCTCCGCCCGGTATTCAGGCGACCTCCATCTGGCCGCCTCTTCCGGCGGTTCCAGCCTGACCGTGATCAACCCCGTGTCCCCCGGCGTCTTCCTGCAATCGGGGAACCCCGTCTGGCCAGGAGACCCCCTGTCCGCCGGCCGGACCGGGCACACCGCCACCCTGCTCGCCGACGGCACGATCCTGGTGGCCGGCGGCACCGATCCCAGCGGCCATGTCCTGAACACCGCCGAGATCCATGATCCGGTCAACCATCCCGGAGCCCCGGTGGTGTTCAACCTCGCCAACGCCCGCTCCGGGCACACGGCCACCCTGCTGCCGGACGGGACCGTGCTCCTGGCCGGAGGTGTGGACGGCTCCGGCCAGGTCCTGAACTCGGCCGAGATCGTGGATCCCGCCCAGGCCGCCGCGGCTTCCTCCGGAGCCGGCGCGACCACCAGGTCCGGCGACTCGATGGGCCAGTGCAGCGCCTTGGCCGGGACCGGGCAGACGCTCCTGATGAACCTGGCCGAGGCTCGCTACGGCCATACCGCCACCCTCCTGCTGGACGGGACCGTGCTCCTGGCCGGAGGCACCGGCAGCGCCGGGACCAGCCTGATATCCGCCGAAATCCTCGATCCCGCCCGGGCCAGCGCCACGCCGCCCGCCGCCGCCCCCGCCCTGACCATGCTGGCGGCCCGCGCCGGCCACACCGCGACCCTGCTGCCGCCCACCCCGCTTGCGCCCATGGGCACGGTGCTGCTGGCCGGAGGCATGGACGCCTCGACCCCGGCCCGGCCCCAGGCCGGCGCCGAAACCTTCGACCCGGCCATCCATGCCGGCGACCCCACTGCCCAGGCGTTCCAGCCCGCGGCCAGCCTGAGTTCCCCCAGATCCGGAGCCGCGGCCGTGCTCCTGCCCGGCCCGCAGGTCCTGCTGGTGGGCGGCAGCGACGGCACCAGCGCCCTGAACACCGTGGACAGCTTCAGCGGCGGAAGGTTCACGTTCCTTGCCGCCACCCTGGCCACCGGCCGCATCCAGCCCACCGCCACCCGGCTGTTCGATGGCAGGATCCTGGTGCTCGGCGGCGCCGACGCCACCGGCGCGCCCATCGCCGCCGGCCTCGCCGGAGAGATCTATGACCCGGCCGTCGCTTCCTTCCTGATGCCGGCTTCGCCCGCGGGCTATGCCCGGGCCGGGCATACCGCCACCCTGCGGCGGGACGGCCAGGTGTTCATCGCCGGCGGCATGACGGCCGGCGGCGCCCAGGCTGGGGCGGACTCGGGGGCCAGCGACCCCACCCAGACCGAACTGTTCAACGCCCAGGATCCACCGGACTTCGTTCCGCCGGCGCTGCCCAGCAGCCTCCTGGACGGTATGCCCGGCGCCACCGCCGCCAACACCTTGACCCCCTGGACCGTCACCCTCGACCAGACCCAGCCCGGCGAGTCCTACGTCTGGACGGTCCGCAACGGCTACATCCAGCAGCCCCGGGTGCTCGGCACGCCGGCGCTCGCCTGCGGCTACACCGGCCAGGACGACGGCAGCGGCAAGGTGGTGGTGAACCTGCTGGTGACCAGCGCCTTCGGCATACCGGTCCATGCCGCCGCGGTGACCACGGTCATCAACCCCGTGGCCCCGCCGCAGTTCACCGTGACCGACGGGAACGGCACGACCCTGACCGACGGCGCCAGCGTCGCGCCCGCCAGCGCCTGGTCCGCGGTGATCACCAGCGCTCCGGCCGGAACCGGCCTGACCTATGCCTGGACCCTCAGCAACGGGATCCCCGGCGCCGGCAGTTCCCCGATCTTCGCGTTCACCGCCGTCTCCGGCGCCATGACCCTGGTCTGCACCGCCTCCGACCCCGCGGGCAACAGCCGGAGCGCCAGCTTCAGGCTCAACGTCCAGGCGGGGCCCGCGATCACGCTGTTCTCCGGCCCCGGTCCGGCCGGGGTCGGCGCCGGAACCCCCTTCACGCTGAACTGGGGTCTCTCCAGCACCACTCCGGTCACCTACCTGGCCTACAACACCCTCGATCCGGTCAGCGGAATGGTGCTCACCACCACCTCCCTGCCCCTGCCCGGACTGGACGCCACCGGCGCGGCCACCGGCGCCATCATCGTGGACGGGATCCAGGCCGCGACCTCGTACCAGCTGATCGCCAGCAATGCCAGTTCGTCGATCGACTCGGCGCCCCTGCCGGTCACCTTGTCCGGGACTGATGGCGGCGGGGGCAGCGGCACCGGCAACAGCGGCGGCAGCGGAAACGGCACCGGCGGCGGCAGCGGAAACGGCACCGGCACCAGCGGCGGCAGCGGCACCAGCGGCGGCAGCGAGACCCTCGGCCTGGCCGCCGCCCCGGCCCCGGGCGGACAGGGCACCAACCTGACCGCATCGATTCCCGCAGGTTCCAGTTCCGGAACGATCAACCCCGGCGGCCTCGGCCCGATCGCCGACGGACAGCAGGTGACGGTCATGCCCACCGTCAACACGCTCTACACCCTGACCGCCACCGACGGCTCGGGGCACCCCGAGGCCGCCACAGCCGAGGCCGTGGTCACCGCGCCGGGCATGTTCAGCCCGGTCGACACCCCCGGTCTCGACGCCCGGACCGGCTTCACCTCGACCCTGCTGCCTGACGGCCGTGTGCTCGTGGTCGGCGGCAGCGCCCCGGATGGTTCCTGCCCGACCGGCGCCGAACTGATCGATCCCGCCACCGGCAAGAGCACCCCCACGGCGGGCGGCCTGAATGCCGGGCGGTCCGGCCATACCGCCACCCTGCTGCCCAACGGCATGGTCCTGGTGGCCGGCGGCTCCCCGGACCCCACGGCCGTCGATCAGGGCAAGGTCCAGGTGGCGGAACTGTTCGACCCGGCCACCGGGCTGTTCACCGCCCTTTCCGGCACCCCCTGGACCGCCGCGGCGGCCTTGCACACCGCCACCCTGCTCGGCAACGGCCAGGTCCTGCTGGCGGGCGGCGCGGACGACTCCGGACCGGCCACCACGGCGGCGACCCTGGTCTCCTTCACCACCGGGGCCGGTGGGACGGTCGTGGCGTCCTTCAGTCCCGCCGGCGCCAGTCCCGCCATGGCCAGCGCCCGGACCATGCACACCGCCTCCCTGCTGTCCAACGGCCAGGTGCTCATGGCCGGCGGCTACGACCCGGACTTCAACCCGGTGGACAGCGCGGAACTGTTCGATCCCGCCAGCGGCAGCTTCATCGCCACCGGCGGCGGCCTCCAGGCGGGAAGGTACGGACACTGCGCCACGGTGCTGGGCGACGGCACGGTGCTGGTCACCGGCGGCGTCTCCGGCGACAGTTTCGGCGAGCCCAGGGCGGAACGCTTCATCCCCGACCTCCCCGGCATCGCCCCCGGCGACATCCCGTACAAGGGGACCTTCAAGCCCGTCGCCGGAACCATGGCCGAAGGCCGCTACCAGGCCGCCTCGACCCCGCTGCCCAACGGCACGGTGCTGATCACCGGCGGCGAGGGTCCGCAGAGCACCCTGGCCAGCGCCGAGGTCTACTTCCCGGCCCCGGTCGACGGGTTCAGGAGCGTCGCCCCCGCGCCCGGCGCCATCACCGCCATGGACGACGCCCGGTCCGGGCACGCCGCCATCCTGCTTCCCGGCGGCAAGGCCCTGATCGTGGGCGGCCAGGATGACGCCGGCCCCCTGGGCAGCGCCGAATGGTTCGATCCCCAGGATGCGGCCCCGCTGGCCGCGCCGGCCCCCGACGCCGGCATCACCCTGTCCGCCGACGGGCTCACCGCCTCGGTGCCGGCGCAGCTTGGCGCCGACTGTGCATGGATGACCCAGGACGGCCTCTTCAGCCTCACCGACGGCGACGGGATCACCGGCCTCACCCCGGGCAGCGGCAACCTGCTGCAGGTGCTGGTCACCAGCCCCCTGGGCATCCCGGCCCTGGGCTCCCTGGTCCCGCTGCCCGCGATCAGTTCCGTCACCCTGACGGGCGTCAGTCCGCAGGTCAACCTGGAGACCGACCTGGCCGTCAACGCCCAGGTCCAGCCCCAAGGCTCATACCGGTACAGCTGGTCCGTGACCATCGGCGGCGTCCCCCAGCCTCTTGAGGTCGTTCCCAGCGCGCAGCTGATCTTCACGGTGACCCACGGGAACCAGGGCGATCAGGTGGTCATCACCTGCACCGCCTCGAACAGCGCCGGCGAGAGCAGGACCGGGACCGCCCAGGCCACCCTGGTGATTCCCGGCTCCGGCAATGGGTCAGGGTCAGGCAACGTCAACAACACAACAACGTCCAACAGCGGAACGCAAACCACCACGCAACCCGGAACGTCCGGCGGCGGCCAGAATGGCGACGGCACCCCAACTCCGCCGGCGGCGCACTGAAGGGTGTTCGTTTGAAGAACCTGGGTGAGGTGCCCAACTCTACAGAAGACCCCACCGCCAGTCCCACACCAGGGTATGCCTTTCGACTTGGACCTTTTCCGGCTATGCCCCGAAGGCCTCCATTAGCCTTGCCGATTTCAAGCCTTCTGAAGTTTCGGTCATCCGTGGCGTTTGCAGGCAACTTCCAGGCAAGGATGCAGTCAGGCCGGACTCGGAAAGGGGGCCCAAACTCAGCCCCAGGGCGAGAAAGGCTTCACGGCCAGGAAGGGCGCGACTGTTGTACAGCTTAAGTGAGATGGTCGAGACATCGAAGAATCCGCGAGGGAATCTGGACAATGAGGACGTATAGGTTGTCAGGAGGTCACCCCGGGCGATCCCGCGCACACCGATAAGCATCAACCCCTATGATCCCCTCAATCCAACCCCGTTCATTTCGCCCCAAGGAAGAAATGAAAGAGGAAAGGCAGAGAATGTATACACTATCACTGAGAATATTTATCTTATGTAATGCTATTCATTACTCATTTCACATTTCTTGGAATTTTACTTGCCTATGCTACAGTATCCACATAGCGATCAACTAGGGGTTTTTCATGCGGGATGATGACGCAGATTCCGAACGGCAACCAAAAGAACAAAAGAATGCAAATTCCACTAGGACTGGTTGGCGGATCGCTGTCATTTGCCTTAATATCAATATTATTGTATATATTGCATTTTTCTTATATTTGATCCTTGGTTCTCATGGAATGCCAGAGGCTACGTCAAGAGGAGCTGACGTCATTATGTTCGGTATTCCATTATCCATTATTTCTGTATTCAGTTCTGCCATTGGCATCCTTAGTATAATAATGAGTTCCAAGCTTGGTTTGGAATTTTCCAATTCAAAAAAAACAATGATTATTTTTGGACTTTTAGCAACATCTATATTCCCATTTGTTGTGGTTATTTTTCTGAATCTTCTCGACAAACCAGCCAAGCCAAAGGTGGCCAGTCAAGTTACCGCATCTTTCGTCATTAACAAGCTCCGGTACGGCTATTCAAAAAGCGCTGAACGCGAAATCTGGTGTTTTGAATGGGACAGTTCATATGGCGAGAATGGTCTCTACAAGGGTCTCCCTGGGCCTATCACACGGTACCCGAACCTGCTTGGGTCGACCACTCGATACCGAACCGTCGCTTGGGAACGGGAAGCAGTCGGTGGAGACCGGATTCTCCAGACCTACGACTTGACCTCGAATCAAATGGCCAGGGTGCCATTGAAACTGATGCCAATAAATGGAGTAAGCCCAACGTATGAGGACAACGGCTGGCGCTTCCAGGATCGATTAAGCCAATTGACGCTGATGGATAACAGCGAGGGCGCACATAGCGGCGGATTGGACGTGCGCCTGGAAGGAGGCTGGAGGGGATCACCAATAAATTATTTCTTTGGTGATGTGGTCGTGATCATGAATGGAAAGGAACTCCTGCGACAACGTGTCGACAAAGTTTCCGCCGTTGACTTGACCAGCAAATGCCAATATTTCTCGGATCATGATCTTTTCGTATATCTGGATGGCCCACCCAATCAATCGGGAACCGCCTGGTTTCTGGATCTTACCCGGGGACAATCCCGTCCCATCCTACCTCCCAAAGACAAAGTCCCCCGGCTTGACTCTGTACCGCAATTATTTGGAGTGTTTATTGTTGATAATGGTAATTAAAATCAGTCTAGCGTCCTGACCAGCGGATCCACGAACGTCGGCCCAAGGTCTTACCGACCTTCAAATTCCCGGGAGGGTGGTAGGCCCGCTCTTGAACTTCTGGATCTCGCCGCCGAAGGATGGCGAGATCCAAAGACTCATCCGTAATCCTGGAGTCAGAGCGGACCATTCCGTACCTTGAGCCCAGGCCCGTCACGGACATGGGGGGAAGGCACGCAGTGCTTCGGCGAGCGAAGCGAGCAGGGCATGGGCGGTGTGGGTCGGCGCTCAGGCCATGACTCCGGGGTGATGCGAAAGGCGCTGGAGCAAACCCCTCTGTGACCTCTGTGGCGCGATGTGTCTGATCAGTTTCTTGACGCCGCCGCTTCCCACTGGTGGGAGTCGACCCAAGAGCTCCCGGCACCCGGGCGACCCGCACCAGATGCCGGTCCGTCAATACTCCGTCGCGTACTCCCCGGCCTTCACGTTCCTCTGGAACGGCAGGAATACCGGGGCCCCGCCTTTGCGCGCGATCCACTCGGCCACCCGGATCCCGTCCACCGCCGCCGAGGTGATGCCGCCGGCGAACCCCGCGCCCTCGCCGCAGGGGAACAGCCCGGGGTGGCTGAGTGATTCCCCGTCCTCGCCGCGAAGCAGCTGCACGGGACTGCTGGTGCGGCTTTCGATCGCCAGCAGCAGGGCCTGCCGGCTGGTGAAGCCGTGCAGCTTGCGGTCGAAGTCGGGGATGGCCGCGCGCAGTTGCTCCTGCACGAAGCCGGGGAGGCAGGTGCTGATGTCGGCCGGCACCGCGAAGGGCCGGAAGCTGGTGGCCGGAAGCTGCCCGCCGGCCCGGCCCCTGAGGAAATCCTGGACGCTGGTGGCCGGGGCGCCGTAGGTCTCGCCCGCGGCGCGGTACGCCGCCTGCTCCCACTTGCGCTGGAAGTACATGCCGCCCAGCAGGTGGTCCGAACCGAAATCGGCGGTGTTGACCTTGGCCACCAGGCCGGAATTGGCGAAGCCGGAATCGCGTTTGGCGTTGCTCATGCCGTTCACCACCACCCCGCCCGGCTCCGAGGCGCACTGGATCACCTCGCCGCCCGGGCACATGCAGAACGAGTAGGCGGCCCGGGCCGGGCCCAGGTTGCAGACCAGCTTGTAGTCCGCCGGAGCCAGGCTGGGGTGGCCCTGCTTCGGCCCGTACTGGGAGCGGTCGATGAGGTCCTGGGGATGCTCCACCCGCACGCCCATGGCGAACGGCTTCTGGCGCATGGCGACGCCGTGCCGGTGCAGCATCTCCAGGGTGTCCCGGGCGCTGTGCCCGGGGGCCAGCACCAGCGCGTCGCACGCAATCTCCTCGCCCGAAGCCAGGACCGCCGCCGCCACCGCCCCGTCCCGGAAGCGGATGTCCACCAGGGCCGAGCGGAACCGGTAGACCGCGCCCCGGGCTTCGGCCGACCTGCGGATCAGCACCGAACACTTGCGGATCACGTCGGTGCCCACGTGCGGCCGGGCCAGGTAGAGCACCTTGGGATGGGCCCCGAACCGGACGAAGGTCTCGATCACGTAGCGGATGGCCGGGTGGCCGATGCGGGTGGTGAGCTTGCCGTCGCTGAAGGTGCCCGCCCCGCCTTCGCCGAACTGGGCGTTGGCCTCGGGGTCCAGGACGGCGTCCTTCCACAGCCCGGCCACCGCCCGCACCCGCTCGCTCATGGGCGCGCCGCGCTCGAGCAGCACCGGCTCGATCCCATAGTCCAGCAGGCGCAGGGCGCAGAAGGTCCCGGCCGGGCCGCTGCCGACGATCACCACCCGGGGCCGGGCCGGCGCGGGCGGCACCGACCAGGACAGGGGGGCCGGGGTCGGTTCCAGCTTGGCGCCGGCCGGCAGCTGCAGCCCATCCATGGGCCGCGCGGTGCGAAACGCCAGGGCCGCCAGGAACCGGATCGAACCCTTGTGCCGGGCGTCCAGGCTGAGCCGCTCCAGGCTCGGTTCCCGGTACTCGTCCGGACGCCCGCCCAGAACGCAGGCCAGGATGGCATCCAGCGGCTTCTTCTCCTCCCCCAGTTCCAGCGGCAGGTTGGTGATGAGATAACGCATGGGCACCTCGGCGAAGGGATCCACCCGGGATCAAGGCCAGCAAAGAAGTCATTATGCCCACCCGCGCCTGGGGCATAATCAAAATTTCAACCCTCCGCTCCGAAGGCCCATGACCGATACCCTGGATCCCTACCGTCTCGTCCGCCCCCTGATCTTCCAGCTGGATCCGGAAACCGCCCACGGGCTCTGCTTTACCCTGGGCGGTCTGGCCCAGCGGGTGCCGGGCCTGGTGTCCCTGTTCCAGGGCGTCTGCGGCAAGCCCGATCCCGCCATCGCCCGTCCGGCCTTCGGGCTGCCGTTCCGCTCCCCCATCGGGCTGGCCGCGGGCCTGGACAAGGGGGCGCAACTGCTGCCGCTCTGGAAGGCCATGGGCTTCGGCTTCGTGGAGATCGGCACGGTGACGCCCAGGCCCCAGCCAGGCAACCCCAAGCCGCGGGTATTCCGGCTCCCGGAGGAGGGCCTGATCCTCAACCGGATGGGCTTCAATTCCGAAGGCATGGAGGTCGTCGCCCGGCGCCTGCGCGGGCGCCCGGCGGGACTGGTGGTGGGCGGCAACATCGGCAAGAACAAGGCCACCCCCGAGGAGTCGGCGCTGGACGACTACGCCGCCGCCTTCCGGGTGATCGCCCCGCTGGTGGACTACGTGGCCCTTAACATCTCCTCCCCCAACACCCCGGGGCTGCGCCGGCTGCAGGCCCCGGAAGCGCTCAGGCCGCTGGTGGATGGCGTGCTGGCGGTGCGCCGGGAGATGGGCCTGGAGCGCCAGCCCCTGCTGGTGAAGCTGGCGCCCGACCTGTCCACCCCGGAACTGGACGCCACCCTGGACGTGCTGGTGGCCAGCGGCGTCGACGGGGTGATCGCCACCAATACCACCCTCGACCGGGGCATCGTTTCGGAACTGAACCGGTCCCGGGTGGAAGCCCTGGGCGACGGCGGCCTCTCGGGACGGGGGCTCAAGGTCAAGGCCCAGGCCGTCCAGCGCCGCATCCTCCAGCGCCTGCCCCCGGAGGTGCGGCTGGTGTCCTGCGGCGGCATCGGTTCGGGCGAGGACGCCGCGGCGGCCCTGCAGGACGGCGCGGCGCTGGTGCAGATCTACTCCTCTCTGATCTTCGAGGGGCCGCTGCTGGTGGGGCGGATGAACCGGGAGCTGGAGACCCGGGACTTCTTCTGACGGCTAGTTGGTTTCGCCGTCCAGGTAGACCCAGCGGCCCTCTTCCCGCACGAAGCGGCTCTTCTCCCAATGCAGCATGCGCTTGCCGTTGATGAGCAGCTTGGCGTGAAACACCACCTCCCCGGTCTCGTCGCCGGGGCCGCCGGCCTGGGTGCTGAGCACCTTGAGCGAGATGCACTTCACGGCCTTGCAGTAGCGCTCCAGTTCGGCCACATCCAGCTTTTCCCGTTCCCCTTCGGCAGTGGTCGCGGCCAGGTAGTCGGCCCGGGCCAGGGCGTAGGCGGTGAACCGGCTGCGCATGAGCTTTTCCGCAGTTTGCGGCGTCTTCTTCCCGGTCAGGTAGGGCTCGCAGCAGCGGTCGTAGGTGAGGTTGGAAGCGCAGGGACAGGGACGGGACATGACGGCCTTTCATCGGACGCGCCGATTTTCGGCGCAACTTGCAGCAATGATTCCAGATCCGGGCGGGCAACCGCTCCATGCGGCCCCGGCTGTATCGTATGTTGACTTTACCGGGCACACTGTTAGTCTGGAACGGAAAAGCCTGAATTTTCTTTTCCTTGGCATTACGTGTCTGGTTGGGCCTAATTATGGCCCTTTATGTCATTTCAACCTTTTTCGCAGGGGGAGTGTCCATGAAGAATGGATGGATCGATAAGCTTAAACTCGTACCATTAAAACGCAAGATGTATCTGCTTTTAATGGTGATGATGTGCGCGATGGGCTCGGGTTGGGCCCAGGCGCAGGAAGCCGGTTTCAAGTATTTCTCCCCGTTCCGTGAAGGCAGCGATTTCATCATGCTGGAGAAGGTCTGCCTGATCGCCGTCCTGGCAGTCGCCGTCGCCGGCCTCGGATACGCCTTCATGCTGATGCGGCAGGTGGTCGCGGCCGACGAAGGCACTCCCAAGATGCAGGCCATCGGCGCCGCCATCCGGGAAGGCGCCAACGCCTACCTGTCCGCCCAGTTCAAGAAGATCGGGCCCCTGATCGTCATCATCACCGCCCTCCTGGCCATCACCTTCACCGGCAATGAGGAGGCCTTCCGCTGGGGCCGCGCCATCTCCTTCTTCATTGGCGCCTGCTTCAGCTTCCTGGTCGGCTTCGTCGGGATGCGCCTCGCCACCCTGGGCAACCTGCGCGTGGCCGCCGCGGCCCGGCACAGCTATGGCGAAGCCATGCAGCTGGGCTACCGCACCGGCACCGTCACCGGCATGCTCACGGACGGCCTCGGCCTCCTGGGCGGCACCCTGATCTTCCTCACCTACGGCGTCAACGCCTATGAGGCCCTCCTGGGCTTCGGCTTCGGCGGCACCCTGATCGCGCTTTTCATGCGGGTCGGCGGCGGCATCTACACCAAGGCCGCCGATGTGGGCGCCGACCTGGTCGGCAAGATCGAAAAGGACATCCCTGAAGACGATCCGCGCAACGCCGCCACCATCGCCGACAACGTCGGCGACAACGTGGGCGACTGCGCCGGAATGGCCGCCGACATCTTCGAGAGCTACGAAGTGACCATCGTCGCCGCCATGATCCTCGGTATGGCCACCTTCGGCCACAAGGGCGTCATCTTCCCGCTGCTGGTCCGCGGCATCGGCGTGCTGGGCTCCATCATCAGCACCTACACCGTCAAGGCCGGCCAGGACGACACCTCCGACACCGCCCTGAAGAGCGTCCACCGCGGCTTCTGGATCGGCTCCTGCATCAGCGTCGCCGGCTTCTTCATCCTCGGCTGGTTCTACCTCCGCTTCGAACCCGCGGTGAACCTGCTCAAGGGCGCCACCCCCAGCGAAATCGCCCAGTACTGGGGCACCATTCCCAGCCAGCTCGGCTGGTGGGCCAACTTCGGCATCACGGGCCTCGACATGCGCCCGGCCATCACCTGCCTGATCGGCGTGTTCCTCGCCGTCGCCCTGAACAAGGTCACCAGCTACTACACCCACACCAGCCATGCCCCGGTCAAGGCGCTGACCAAGGCCTGCACCACCGGCCACGCCACCAACATCATCGAGGGCTTCGCCCTGGGTTATGAGAGCACCGTCGCCATGCTGTGCGTCATCGCCATCGCCATCTTCCTCTCCGTGCTGACCTACGCCGGCACGCCGCCCATGTTCATCGCCTACGGCGTGGCCATGACCGGCATCGGCATGCTGACCCTCACCGGCAACACCATCTCCATGGACGTGTTCGGCCCCGTCGCCGACAACGCCAACGGCATCGGCGAGATGGGCTACGACAAGGACGAGATGGAAGCGGCCAAGCCCGGCAGCTACAAGCGGGCCCGGCAGATCCTCGCCGACCTGGACGCGGTCGGCAACACCACCAAGGCCGAGACCAAAGGCATCGCCATCGGTTCAGCCGTCATCGCCGCGGTATCCCTGTTCTCCAGCTTCATCGCGGTCATCGCGGTGGGCGGCGAGGACCAGGTCAGCAAGATGAAGATCGCCCAGTACCTGGAACAGGCCGGCAAGCTCACCCCCGCCGACCCCAAGGTGTTCATCGGCTTCCTGCTGGGCGGCGCCGTGCCGTTCCTCTTCAGCAGCCAGCTGATCCGCGCCGTGGGCCGCGCCG
>Ga0316217_10001642_pt1 | contig 28515 bp, 27 predicted proteins | sample 1anoAmetaG_FD_203633 | JGI IMG/M metagenome (GOLD analysis project Ga0316217, IMG submission 203633) | Freshwater microbial communities from Trout Bog Lake, Wisconsin, USA - 1anoA | ecosystem: Environmental > Aquatic > Freshwater > Lake > Hypolimnion/Profundal zone | place: USA: Wisconsin... | reverse complement strand
ATGCAGCCTGATTTGATAAAACGTGCAGTGTGGATTGGTCAACATTATGGCCTTTTTGATTTTATGGCCATTTTGCATATAGCTAGATGAGAACATACCCACCAATCGGCACACTTATCCAAACTAGTCATCTCTGATCATCACTATAGGAAACCAGAGCTATATGAGACTCACTTTTAGTACTCCACACATTCCTTTCTTTGTTTCCAAAAACATACAAGAATCATATATATAATCATTAGTTTGTTTGTTTGCAGATAACAATGAGTAAAAATCATTCAAGTTCGGATTTGAGCACTTCAACCCTTGCGTTTCTGTCTTTGAGGAACACCCACCGGAGAATGTTCTTAACGAACTGGGTGCTGTCGTTGAGACTCTTGCGGATGACGAAGACCAGGAAGAGCAGCAGGCAGGTGAAATAAACCAGAAAAAGATAGAGTTGGTACACCAGCGAAGTCCTCTTGAAGATGATGTCTCCCGATTTCCTGAACTTCATCTTGTTGAACAGATGCAGGGCTTTGTAGCCGACCATGGTCATTCGCTGCTTGTTTTGGATGGCTGGGATGTAGTGCAGCGTATTCTCTCCCAGCTTGATCTTGAAGATGTAGTCGTTTTTGACCAGAGTCAGCATGGGCAGGTTCTAGACCTTTCCCATCAGCTGCACAGTCTTGGTCTCTTCGATGAACCTGAAGTTTATCTCATTCTCCTTCGTCATACGATTCAGCACTTCTCTGATCAGGTACTCCTAAAAGTATACGATTTCACCCTCGATTAGACTCATTGGTTTGTTCTCGATCGCCAAGTCGTCTCCGAAGTTGTACTTGACGTGCACTCTGTAGGGAGCTCCGTCAGTCCAGACGTCCCAGCTCTCGACGTAGTTGTCATCGAAAATTAGGGCTGACAAATAGTTTTATTTTTATAACTCAACTGCCTCGTAACTAATCCCATAGGTTTTGGAAAGAGATGCCACGAAGTCAGAAGGAAACTTGAGCCCTATCTCTACTCTGTCTTTGGGCTGCTGAGTGGGGAAGTTTTTAACAGGAGCTGAGAGATTATGTCCCAACAGGAAAAGCTATTTTGTGGGCCGAGTTGAATAGATGTTTGAGTGGCTGAAAGAGATGTCGATTGGCAGTTTGGTGGTAAGGTCCCAATCGAAAGCGTAAGTGAGTGGGATACGTATGATGGGATTGGGGTTAACGGAGAAGCAGAAGAAAGCGAAACACAGGAATATACGAAGTAACATTATCTTTATAATACATAAACTTGTAAAACGGATGAGCAAAGGACAAATGTTTATTGGTGAAAAGTTATGATGACTGCTTCTCAAACATAAATAACTGAGACTTTTGATTAGATCAATACTATTTGTAATTTTTTTGTCATTTATCACAAAGATACTAAAGTTAAAACTATCAGCCCTTTTTTTATTTTCTTGGACTCATCAGACTCTCAGCTATTATTGCACCTCTATAGCACTCTTACTCCTTTGCCAATCTTTATCTCACAGAAGCGATTGCTTGCTTCGCACCTTCGCTCCCAAATCGATACAAATTATCACCAATTTGGGCTCCAGTCAAAAAATTGCTAAAAAAAGTGATAAATTCCTCATCTTCGTCAAACTCCTCGATATTAGGGCTACTAGCGTAGATTTCTGCATGTGAAAGGAAGGCAAAAATGCTCAAAACTCTATTTTATTTGAAATGGTTCATCTCCAAAGGTGAAGGCCTACGAGAATAGGCTTCTAAGACCCATTGGGGCAGATTTGACTTTTTCTATGGGATTTTATGCAACTTTTTATCCCTAACTTGAATCATGAATGTTTGACAGCTTTAGTCGTGTTCCCTCAGTAGCGCGGTCAATTTGAATCGCACTGTGTCTGAGTGCATTTGAGTGATTTCTAGCTTGGCTGGAGACAAAGTCTTTTTCAAAAACTAAACAAACTAAAACTAGCTATGTTAGTCAAGCTGCTTGCGAATCTTTTTGATGATAAGCAGCTCGAGCAAAAACAAAATGTCGTTTGTTTTGCTACTGAGTTTGTTATTCCGCTTCAGAATGTCGCACAACTTGATTGCTAATCCGAGTTCAAGAGTAGTCCTTATCGCCAGTTCGATGGGCTCCTACAGAAATAGAAGAACTTTGTCAAGTACAAAACAGTCTTCATCGAAGATTAGAAGCAGAAGCCTAGATTGCAGCAAACTTTCTAAAAAGGATAAGCTTCTTTCAACAATTTATTGATGGGTTTGGATGCGTAGGCATGCCCATAGGACTACGGCTGTCTGCTTGTACAGTCCACAATCCTCTCGATATTTTCTAAGATACTAATCGATTAAGGCTAAACACTAGCTGAGTGAAAGTTCAGCCATTCTGACGTACTCTTCAAGTTGCGGCTTGGGGAAACTATTGAGAGGGGAGAGTGAGGCTATGAAATTGGGCATAGGCAGCACTTTTTTAGTCATTGAAGCGTGAGTTATTATAAAGGTCAAGTATGATGAACAGTAGTTCAGTAGAACTATAATCCGAAAGAAGAGCCTTGAGTTTAGATAACTTGTGGAGCCCTTTTTTGACTCATTATGATCAAAGTCGTGATTTCTGTGAAGAAACTAAACAAAGTTACAACTCTATGTCCCAAAACACTAAACGATTGATTAGTAAGAGATCAAAGAACCCTTTCTCTAAATTCCTTCCTTTTTCAAACTAGATTTTCATCATAATATACTCGGATTGTAGGCTGAATCAAAGTTGCAGAATTTGTCGGAAAGTTGATTTTTCTTAAATTTTTGAACGCTAATTCTGAGTTTTTGTATTGATTGACTTATAATAATTGGTGATGTAGGCCGGAATTGGAGGACAGCTCAAATCTGTGGTTTCCTTGATTGATAGACTGAGAGATATACAGCTAGAGCAGTACATTCAACTGCCGAAAATAGTTGTTGTTGGTTCTCAAAGCTCTGGGAAAAGTAGTCTGATTTAACAAATCGTTGGGCTTGATTTTTTACCAAGAGGCACAGTATTTCTAACTTTATAAAGGGAGTGGTTACCCGAAGGCCTCTCGAAATAAGAATGAACTACGATCCCAATACTCCACAGCCAGTCGCTTCTTTTGAAGAGATCCCAGGCAAGGCATTCAAAGATTTCTCAAAAGTAAAGTAGGCGATCGAACAACTGACAGACAAAATCTGTGGAAAGGAGAAGAACATAGTAGACAAAGCAATAGTGATGAAAGTGCAGTCAAACACAAGCCCGAATCTGACGATCATCGACCTGCCAGGCCTCACGAGAATAGCCCTAGAGGGTCAAGACAAAGATATCTACAAGATAACGAAGCAGATGATAAGCAGGTACATGAGTGACCCCAGTAGTATCATTCTAAGCGTTGTCCCTGCAAACCAGGATATAACGAATGATGAGGTCCTCCACATGACCTTGAGTATCGACAAGTTAGGCTAGAGGACACTTGCTTGCATCACTAAAATTGATATCATGGATAGAGGCACAGATGCAAGGGCTTTGCTTTTGAATAAAGGAGAAGTTCCGCTCAAGTTGGGCTACATTGGAATCAAAAACAGGTCGCAGGCTGATATCCAGTAGGGAAAAACTGTCGCAGATTCAATCAAAGACGAAAAGATGTTTTTTAGCACCTCTCCGATTTATTCCTCCCTTCCTCCTTCATGCTTGGGTACCAGTGCACTTGTGGTGGCTCTCACCAAGGTTTTGTCTAACAACATCACTCAATTTTTGCCAGAACTGCTAGAGCAAGTAAAGCAACGCAAAAACGCGTTGCATGAAATGTATCTTTTTTTTTATATAGAATAAAATAGTTTGGGAGGCCTCTTCCGAAAGACGAAAACCAGTAGCAAGCTCTGCTTTGGTCTATATCTTCTCAGTTTTTGGGCGAGTTCAAGAAAAGTTTGAAAGGCCACTTAACGGGACTAAAAAGCAAAGAGGAGATTAGTAAGACCTCTTCCCATCTTAATACCCTGCTAGAAAGCAGCTTAAAAGATGAGTTCTAGACTCCCCCAGAAGGCATCACAAGTGAAAAAGTTTATTTCGCTATCATTAAATTTGAAGCTGGCAGTCTTCCTGGTTTCCCATCGATTCATTCCTTTTACTACTTGATTGACCCACTAATAAAAAAGCTCAGGCTGCCTTTACTTCATGTTTTGGGATAAATTTGCTAGACAGTGACCAAAATCACACAAACTATACTAATATAGATTTGCAAATAGTTCCCCAGATTTAGGGATTACCTTATTGATCAAGTAAACAGACTCATAGAGCAAGCAAGGCGTAAGTCTTAGACTTTCATTGAACAGGTTATCCTTGCTTAGGAAAACTACATCTACACCAACAATAATGAGTTTTACGAGGAAATAGAGTCATATAAAGAAAAACAAGGCTAAGATCCTTATGTTACTAAAAATCCCTTGGTCAGCATCATGAAAAAAAGAGTGTTGGCCTACTACAAGATTCTAGTCAAAAATCTGAGAGAAATCATCCCAAGAAACATAAAAAGGATAGTCCTCTAAAACGCAATCAAAGAAATAGAGTTCTAAATCTTTCATTCAAGCCAAGCAGAGCCAAAAGTTATCAAAGAATGGCTAAAGCCAAACGCTTCAAACTATTAAGATAGGCTCAGCAAAGAAAAATAATATGATGTTTTACTGAAGGCAGAACAGTTTTTGCTGACACATCCAGCTTTCTCCAAAGTGAGGGTTGAAGATGTCAAAAAAAGAAGAGCCGTTCGCTAAAAGTAGCTCAAAGAGGCAGAGGAAAAGCTAGCCAAGAAGAAGAAAGTCGAGGAGAGCCCCATTTAGCTTGAAAAGAAAATAGAAACACCCAAAGATACTTCCAAAATGATACAGAGATAAAATACTCCTCCCAAGGAAGCACCAAAATAAGGAATTTTTCAAAACATCTTTGGTACAAAAAAGTAGCAGCCCAAGAAGTAGGAAGTCAAAATTTAGACTATCAAGAAATAAGAGTAAAATAAGTAAGTAAAGAAAGCTCCTCAAACTGAAAAAGCTGCAAACAAAGGGTTGTTCTAAAACTTCTTCGGAGCAAAGAAGTAAGAGGTCGTCTAGACAAAAACTCAACCCCAAACTCCCAAAGTCTCAATCGAAGATGAGTACAATAAAAAATCAGGGCAAGTAGTTGACAAGGCTGTTGATTAAGCTTTCAAAAATGAAACATTCAAAAAGGAGAGCAAAAAGGCAGTTGAGAATGGCGCAAGTATTGCAATCCAGAAACAGCTGGGAGTCAATGAAAAAACTGCAAACACCATGGGCAAGGGAGTAGGATGGGTATTTGGACAGGAAGCCACTCAAAATTTGCTCAAAGACCAAGCAAAAGCTAATTTAAAGGAACAAGTACAAACTAAAAAGTGATACTTCTTTTATTGATAAATTGTAAATGATAAAATATGAAAAATATGAATTAAAGTGGAAGTTATGAGAGGAGGCATTTATCTGATTCGTTTCATTCTGTATTTTTTGGCATTTGCTTCTTTATCTCTCTGGCTTTCTTTTTCAGCGCATTGATATCGATTTAAGCTTCATCTTGATCCAAATCCATGCTTTCTAAATATTTTTTTTCCATTTCTCGATCTTCTCCATCTTCTACACCTTCTCTATCTACTTTATCTTCAGTATCTTCTAAATTTTCTATATCCTGTCTATCTTCTCCTTACAGTTTCTATTACATGCTATTGTCCTCAAATTCATTCATCAGTTTCGCTATTTTTTACATAGTGTGCTCAACCTTTTATTTTTCTTAGGGTTATTTCTTAAATTCTTTCAAGTTTTTCTTCAGTTTTTCTATTTTTTCGCATAGATCCTTGATTTCCTTGAACTTCAGTGGAGTCAGATCTTTGTTCTTCAAAAAATTCAAAAATTTTTACTATTTTTGCTTAGTGAGGATTTTAGCTTTTTCCTGATACTCCTTCTTTTATTGTGGCTCAAGTAATTTAAACTCCTTGTAAAGACTAGGCGAGACTTAGCCATAAGTTTAGCTGAGGTACAAGATATGAGGATAAACTTTTTTTTTGCATGGAATTAAGTACTTTTCTTGAGCAGCAATCAAGAGTAGGCGATTTTATTCGTGTTTCTTCTGAAATTCTTGCTCATAGGTATGTTTGGTTTAGACCGGAAGATCATTAAAGATATTGTAGATATCTGTTAAGTTATATTTCTTTTGATTTTTCTTCCAGTATTCGCTAAAGTAGTCCTTTGCATTCATGTAGTAGATAAAAGCTGGATGTTTAACGTAGCTAGTATGCAAAGGATAGATGACAGTTTGATTGTATTCCTCTAGCTTTTTAGCATGTTTTTCGCTCTACTTTTTGGCCAATTAAAAGTACTCTTTTATCATAAGATCCAACTGATCCTATTGTAGCAGCCTTTGCAAGAATTGCTAGTCGATTATGCTTGGGAAATGCTAACTGTATGCTTGCTGAATCTGCGCACTCTTTGGTTTGAGTAAGTAGTAAAAGCGAGGCAAATGAGGAGGCTGCGGGACGAGATAAATTCTTTTGTGGATAACATAAGGAAGTTTATAGTAATTGGTTAGCTATCTCCTTAGCAGATCCTTCAATTCTTTCATTCTGAAGATATTCATAGGCTAACCAGAATTAATATTATTAACTCTAAGAATATCTTGATTACGTGATTTTTTCATTCATTAGTCGGTTTGAGTAAGATAAAAAGTACAATCAACAATCATGCTCTCTTTCAAACGTTTTATCCTTTGAAATTGACGGTTGATTGGCGTGAAATCTCAGACTCTGTAAGTTATAAGAACCCATTTCTTTATTTAGCTGCCTTTATTTGTTGTAAAGCATAACTTTTTTTAAGGGGCTCTTCTTTAAGTTCTAGAAATATTTTCATTTACTTTTGCAGTGATTGACTTCAGGATTTGCCCCATCGATTATTACTTTCGTCATTCTCTCGTTTAGACTTAGTCTCAGTTAAAAATAGATGACAATCAATCACCTTAAACTTCTTACAAAATTCTTAAGACTTATTTTTAGCAGTTTGTTCAGAAAGAAGTCCAGGAATTCCCTCAAGTCAAATTAAAGACCAACATCCTAGAATTTTAGAGATTCTCAAATCAATCTAGTTTTCACCCATTGAGTGCGAATGCTATGATTTCTTTAAAACAGAGGTTGGAGAGAGAAGCAATGTCAATTTTTTGATTTCCCTCTCCAACTCACCCATTTTTGCTTGTAACTAAAATCTAGTTTTTCTTTGAAAGCCGAAGCCTTCAGCTAAAGTTAAAGGAGAGACTCCACATTTAAGCCAGATTGGAGAGTTTGCAAGGGATTTGAGGACCAAATTTAATTTAGGGGAAAGTTAGTCAGCCTTGGCTGCATAAACTTAGTTATTTTCATTATCGATATAATCGTTTTGATTAATGTCACAGTTTAACTACTACCTCTTTCCTAGTGTCCCCCTTCCTTCAATTTACTACATCAATATTCCCAGCATGGCGAGTATTGACCCCCCTGCTGGTGAGACTCTTACTCAAATTAACTCAGAGCAAATTATAAGAACTAACCAGCCAGTGAATTCAAGGCTGGACCTTTCTCAGGAGTAGCTTTTGGCTGCTGGCTACTAGAAAAAGAAGAAAGTCTGGACTGCAAAAGAAGATGAAGAGTTGCTCTAGTTGATAGGAGAAAGAGGGGTTCCTTGGAAAGACATCCACCTGCATATGGAGGGTAGGACTTAGAAGATGTGCTACAGCAGATACCGCAGACTCATGGCCGAGGCAAGACAACGCTGGGCTCCAGAAGAAGAACAGAAACTCAAATAACTCGTAGAGGAGAAAGGCGAACAATGGAAAGATTTCGTCTAGCACTTCTCAAGTACGTATCTGTGCACTTAGATCGGACCTGGAAACAGATTAGAGACAAGTACCTCAACTACTTGCGTCCTGGAATCAACAAAGACTAGTGGTCACTAGCCGAGGACATGCAAATCTTGGAGTTACTGAAGAGATATGGCACCAAATGGAAAGCCATCCAGCAGGAAATGGGAAACCGCACAGATAACCAGATCAAGAATCGCTACTATGGCAGACTCAAAATACTTTTAAAAAGGAAAGCTCGCAGGAGGACTCGTTCTTGATTATATTATATATTCACAGATATCATTCTATGAAAAATCCCGAACGAAGGTTAGCTTGGATCATCAGTGCTCCCAGAAATATGTGAACTCCTGCATACCCTAAAAACCCACGGTAAAGGGATTTCACAGAACCTTCCGACCAAAGCCTTTTCACAGCTTCTCTTACCTTTTCGCTCCTATTATACATCATGGGGGCAGAAGTATCTGAGACTTGCAGATGCCTCATAATGGTTATAAAAGGATACGTAAGGAGGTGAGATATCACAGTTGAGAGCATGAAACTGTAGGCCGGAGAAGCTGGCAAAAATTTGATCCAACTCAGTTCAAAGAGAACATTTTTGAGAAGTAAAACAGAAGCTCCACTAAAGAGATGCTTGGGGGCAGATTTCCATACTGAGAGGGCTGATTTATAGGCTGAATTAGCTAGAAGTACTTCTGAAGTTAGGTGAACTGTTTTGAAGTACAAGACGAGATTGAGCTGTCATGAGGGGTAGAGTTACGAAATCAGTAAATGTGCAAATTGCGATGGCTAAAAACTCGTTATAAATCGGATTTACTTAGGAGGTTAGTAGTAATGCCCTTTTATAACAGTCCAGTCTATCCAGTTTTTTTGTAGATTTCTCCCCTTAGCCAAGAGTTCGTTGAAGCTAGAGCCACTCCTGTCAAATTTCCTTTGTAAATCCCTCTTAAGCCCTCTCTTCCCAGCCGCTTAAAAGCCTACTTGTAGCCATCGTTTGCTGGTGGTTCAAAGATCTTATTATCCCCGAAGATGCCGTTCAAAATGTGCCTCTAGAGCTAAGGCTGGGTCGCGATTTTGGAAGCAAGTGGAGAAGAAAGCGACTTGGAGGTTATTTGTAAAAGTATAGAAGCTGTAGCGAAAGGTCCTGTGACGATTGAGAGAAGGAAGGGACTAGCAAATGGCAAAACTTGGTCAATGACTTTCCTATAGAGAGGAGGTTAGGTCTTGGACTAAACTACTAGTTTCGGGGCGCTTTACTAGGCTCCATCTAGCACACTTTGAAAATCCTTCATTGTTATTAGAATTAAAATATAAAAAAGGTGAGTTATTTTCTCTAATTTGTAGATTTTACCAACCGAAATTAACCCAAATTACCAATCTTCCTTAGTCAAGAGCTAAAGGAGAGAGACTATTCAAGAACAAAAGACAAACATCATGATTTGGCCTCGGCGGGGCTTTACTGTTTATCAAAACTTTAAAAGGAATCAACTTTTGCGGAAAAAAAGCTGTTTCCAGCAGAGAGATTTCGGAATAAATGAAAGTTTCAAGTTATAAAATTTCCTCACCTCTTTATTGCTCAGTTGCTTCAGTTTTTTCCAAAAAGAGTGAGAACATTCCTTTAAGGAGTGATTAGTGAATAAAAGTTCAATAAGTCATGGGTGTGTGTTGCTAATTCTGATAATTTACTTTCTTTTTTGATTATCATATCTTATTTATGACAAACATCCCATCAGCAAGAGGCTACGGTGACAGCGATGAGGAAGAAGGCAACTGGGGCTATAGAGATAGAGGACTCTAGAATACCTTCTAAACTGACGATGTTGAAGAAAGAGGCTTTTAGCCAAGGCAGCAGCAGGAAGAAGATATTTTTGTATTCAAAAACACCTAATTGCCAGGAGTACCCAAAACTTAAAAAATCAGAAGGCTGGTTGTATCAGAAGAAACTAAAGTACTTGTAACTGAGTCCAACCGAGTCTACAGATGGCGAAGCAAACTTGACGCATAGTTCAGAGCTTATTAGCTCCCTTAAATCAAGGGAGAAACCTTTCTTGGGCTGCTTTCCACAAAGGAAAGAGCTTCGGGCATAAAAAATGTCTTTTTGGATCCTAAGGGGTGGCATTGCTTCATAGTTGGAGACGGAGGAAATAACTATTATTTGAACTACAGAGACAGTAAGCCGAAAGTGCTAAAGGACTTAAAAGGAGCTAACGTGAGAGTTGTAGCTTTTCACGGAAGCAGTAATGAAACGAGATCAGGAGATATCATCATAGGTTTGGATGGAGGCACATTGATTCTGTACAGAATAGACCTCTAACAGAATGGGTAAGTCAAAGAACAAACAGTTCTTCAGCATCAACTCTATCTCACTCATTAGATAAGCTCCTGCGATATCTTGCGACTGACGCAAAAAAACGGAAATAGGTATGTAATCGTACTCATAGCTACAGTTGGGTCAATAGTGTCAATGACTGGACCGGACGACTTGGAACCTCTCATTAACTCCTATAAAAACCAAAATGAAAAGATTAAAGAAGTGTCTCTTCCCAAAGGCTACCAATGTTTGACGCACGTTTGCTATTCAAAGATCATGAAGAGGCCAACAACTTTGTTGTGGACTAATGGCACCACCATCCTCTCTTTCAAACTGCCTGAACCACAAGATAGCATCAACGATTTGTTCCTTTCGAATAACAGATCAATTTAGAAGTTGAAATTCGCCAAGCAAAGAGATCTGCCTTAAGGGAAGAATACCATACAAGATCACCCTCTATCTGTAGGAATCACAGATTTTCATTACTATCTGCTTTTCCAGGATGGAATCACCATCCTCAGCACCATTACCAAGAAAGTCATACTTTACGAATAGTTTAAAGGAAGCTTGGTCTCAGATATGGCCTTTGATAGGGCTTCATCAACTTTTTGGATCTTCTCTAACAAAGGTGTGATCAAATTAGACACTTCACAAGAAGGCACTCAAGCATGGAAGCTACTTTTATAAGAGAAAAAATACGAATAAGCTTATGTTGTTTGCAAAGCTAAAAATGAGAATTTATCCTACGCAGCTGGACTTTACGCTGAAGATTTATTCGCCAAGAGAGATTACGAAAAAGCAGCCAAGTACTTCAGCTAAACCGAAAGGACATTTTAGTAGATTTTCCTAAAATTTTTGCAAGTCAACTCCAATTAGGCAAGAAATGGCCTTTAAATCTACTTAAAAGCTTGGCTTAATAAGCTAAGTCCAGCAGACAAAAGCCAACGCTGCCTTTTGGTGTCTTGGCTGATCTAACTCATGGTTTACAAACTCAACAGACTCTAACGCGAAGGGAATGCTAGTGCCAGAGATAAACAAAAATAGCTTTAAGAGCTATTAGCTGCACACAGTGGGTCTGTAAATGAAGAGTTAGTCTACTTAATTATGCAGTCTCATGGAAGGATCAGAGATTTGATTGGTTTTGCCGACAGGAAAAACAACTTTGAAATGATAGTTATGCATTACCTTTCCGAAGAAGCCTATTAAAAGGCCCTATAGTATTTGAGAAACGTAAAGGATCCAAGAGTTGTTGATGTGGTCTACAAATACTCACACATCTTCTTTAGGTATGAGACTGAAAAGACAGTTTCTCTGCTCACAAAAAGCATTCGTTAGTTCAAGCCAATCAAGTTGATGCCTGGACTAATGAACATTCCTGACGCAAAAAGGATTCACGGTATTGAGCTTCTGAGGTACTTCGAAATGTATAAAGATATTGCGTTTAGGAACTAAGATCAAGGGAAAAGAGTTTGCATAACATTCTCATTTTCTTTTATGCAACTTCCCCAAAGTAAAAGACGCCAGAACTGATTGATTTAATGAAAAAAGGAAGACTTGATTTTGATTTAGATTTTGGATTGAGGCTTTTCAAAACTTACAAAATGGTGGAAGCTCAAATCATCGTTTATGGTAAAATGTACCTTTATGGGGAGGCTGTTGCCTTGGCTCTTGAACACAACAAATAGGATTTAGCCAAAGAGTATGCTGACAAGCCTTAATATGAAGACGAAAAAAAGAAGCTTTGGATTTAAATAGCCAGAAACTTTCTAGTAAAAAAAGGAAGAGTGAGTGATGTCATATAGCTCACCAAGCAAAGCAAAGTTGTCAAAATTGAGGATTTGTTACCCTATTTCAATCAAAACATAAAGATTGAAAGCTTTAAAGACTAAATCTGCTAGAGCTTAAAAAGCTATTCAACTTAGATTGGGAGACTCAAACAACTGATGGACAGTTATTCAACCAATGCGGAACAACTGAAGAATGAGCTAAGAATGGTGAAAAATCGGTGTATTTAAATAGACTCAAGTCACAAATGCTAAGAATGTCTTAAAACTCTCTTTAGTCAGGAGTTTTACATCTTTCCTTGTATGCATGGATTCCATCGAGTATGTCTTCAGTCAGCTACAAGTGCTCACCCCTCTTTGAACGCTAGAAAACTAAGAGAAGTTGAAGCTCTTTCTCAAGATATCAGAGCTCTAGAAGAGCGTATAATCCGCAAAAAACAGTAGAAAACCAACGTCAAATAAACTCCAGGAGGATTTTCCTTTATGAATGCACTCAACATTTGGTCAAATAAGAGAGAAGACGAGATCGGCAGCCTGAGCATAGAAAAAGAGTAAAGCGAGTTACGAAACAAAAAGAATGAAATAGACAGCATGCTAGCTGCATAGTGCCTTTACTGCGGCCCAGGAATAGTGGACACCATCATCATGCCTTTCGATAACGAAACTTTAAGGGAAAGTTGGAAAATTTGATCTCTTTACATCAAATCCTCATCAATAAACTAATTTTAGAGTTTTATGGCCAATCATGAGGCATCCTCCAAAAGCTTCAGTAGCTGCAGTGCTGCTGAACCCAATTTTTCTCCCATTTTACTCACCTTTCTTAACAAAGTTCTCATTTGCTATATTTTTTGAGAGCTGATAAGAGATAAACATTGCTTTCTGTCCTACTAGTTTGTCAGTTGATGCAGTCCTACTCCTTGGAGTGCTGCAGTTAATGATTTTATGATGATTTCCGCATAAATTTTTAAGTTTGCAGAAGCTACAAAGGAGAGAGCTTAAGTATAAAATAGTAGACCTTTATGATTATGCAAGATTGTAGGTATGTTATTGTAGAGGAGTACTTTATTCGCCCAGGGCAGACTGTCAGATTAAAGGCTTAGCTCTGATTTCGGTTTAACTTTGAGAAGATCTCTGTCAAACTGCTTAAAAAAGTAACCATTTTAGAGTAAAATTGCAGGAAGCACCGGCACCAAGACTAGTTCATTGATGATCTCACTCTCCTAAGGAAGATATTGCAGCATCTTTATGGGGTATTTCAACCCGAGTAGAAATAAGCATAGGCTTAACTTCAGCTTTTTCAAATATTATGATAGTTCTTTCTAAGTTATATCTTTTCTCTGAGAAAGCTCCTTACAGTATGTTTATAAGGTAATCCACAAAGAAAGGCCGATGACTTAGTAGCCAAATTCGTCTTACCAATGGTTTTTCAAAATCAGCATAAAAAGCATAGGATCAGAAGCACTCATTTTTTGTGAGTTTATTATTCTTCTCACTTTCTTTTTAGCCTAGACGATGGTCACCCCAGAAAGCTCAAGATAAAACTAAAGAACATTCTTAGAAATTTCAAGGGGCTTAATCAAAAATTGATGCATAATCTCTAAATCCTTATTTTATAGGTCTTTTTTAATCTCGCTTTAGCAGTCTTTGGTAGTTTGCAACTGAGAAGTGATCAGGGAATTGACTTTTAGCAAGGGATATACTGAATGATCTCTCATGAAAGAGTGAAACTTTGAGAAAAATTGTAGGCAATCGATTCGCTATAAGTGAAACAAAGCACTGTAAAAAAGTTCTTCATTCTCTATTATGTCAGTGTAAGAGAAAGAGTTAGCCTCTATTTCTAAGGAGACAATTTGAAGAACAGTAAAAAGAGTGGCAAACAAACGATATTCTTTTTAACGCTTGTAACTTTCGAAAAGACTCACTTTAATTTTCTTGATGTAAATGTGAGAAGATTTGTGGCTTTTTAACTGCCATAATCTGCATATTTCTCGTGCCTATTTCTCAATTGAAGCTAAAGTCTGGTCACTGATCTCTTTCTATCTTGATAGTGTGGATTATATTTGTTTGAACCAAGTATAAAACAACTTTTCTACAATTGCCGCCGAATCCTGAAGCCATTACATTTCGTTTTTCTGCTCGAAATAACCCCATAAGACCAATAAGTGAAAGGTCTCTTAGCTTACGTATTAGCCAAGCCATCTTTTACTACTCCACCATCCTGTTATGAGATCTAAACTCTCTATTACTTTTTTTGTTTTAAATTGCATCTCTAAACAAACTCCTAAAAACAACAAATAGTGGCATTCTTAATTTTTGTTATTCTCAGTAACTTTTATTTTTTTAACTAACTTTTCTAACACTTCAATCAAAATTTTTCTTGCTTAATGCAAGTGAGACTGTTTTTTTGATTCTTGATTCAAGTGAAAATTCATGGCGATCAAATGTTAAATGTAATTTTAGTTAATTTTTGACTTAACTAGGCTGTTATCGATTGGATTAGATAGTAGTGTGGACTTATAGGGAGAGGGTAAACTTTAAAGTGGAATCGAATGAAGTAACGAAAATGAAGTAGCTACTTCCAACAAAAAGGACAATTCCTGTACGTTGATAGGGCGATGTTCTAACGCAAGCAACGGATTTTACAGTCGGCCCTGCTTCCGGTACTGCGCCCATTGCTTGAAAAAAGTCATATTAGACATTTTTTATTAATCCTTATAATTATGACAAAGACAGACGTACTTTTATTGAAATAATCAAGATATTACAAAGATAAAGATTAAGATGAGTAAATTGAGCATTAAATAATCTTTATTTATTTGATATTTTGCTACTTTCATATTCTCCTCATTTTCAAGCTACCCTAAATATACATCTCAATGTTTATCATCTTTTTATATATTTCTTGTTTGCAAGTTCATTAATTATCATATATTTTTAAATTTATATCACTATCACTGCCTTGAAAATTGATTAAAAATAGTTCATTACCATTTTAAGATTTCTTTGTATTTTAATCTACTTAAACTTCATAAAATATTCTATACCATTGAAGCTTTTACTATCATTTTTTACTTTTAACTATTTTTTGACTACAGTCATAAGGTTCTGTAATGTTTTTTAGGCCAGCTTTCCAAAGATTTCTTTATTTTTCTTTCAATACAAATATGAGTTCTATCACAAAAAACTATTTAGTGATGATTTGCTTTAGTTATCTGGTTGCTTAAGAGAAACTAGTTGATAAGGCGACAGTTCTTTTGAAAAAGGAAGTTTTTTAATGGAAATCAGTTTTATTATATTTTATTACTTTTCTTCTTTAGAAATGAAATTAATCAGTCCTAACTAGTTGCTAGTGCAAAACGACGGAAAGCCTAGCGGCATCATCTTTCATATTAACCGAAGCTGTGACAAATTTCCCCTCCCGCTTGTCTCCAACCTGAATGTCCGCAACACTTCTCTCCTTTATATGATTAACTCTCTTCACTCCTTTGCCAATGAAGGCAAGCCCATCCCAAATCAATGCATTAAAAAGATTATTTAAATTTTGAGTCACTTACAAATTAAAAATCATTCTTTACAAAACTACGCCAATCTCAGCTAAAAAACGCCCGAAAAAATGAGTCTTTTCCTCAAAAGGCAACTCACTGACAATATACATGACAATAACGTGCGTCTAAAACGGGCTTGTGACCATAAATAAGGCAATAGAATGAGAAAGATGAAAAGTAGAAAAAAATTGGAGAATATGGCTAGCGAATTCAAATAAAAGTAGAAGCTTTCGTTGGTTTAAAGTCGCCAAAAAAAGATAGTTGGGTTGTAGTCAAACCTTGAACAGCTAAAAAAGCTGTTTTAAGATCAAGAAAAAGAATTAAAGGCGAAATAGCTCATTATTTCCAAAACTCAGCGATAAAAATAGTTTTTTGAGAACAGTTGTGCAGAGTTACTAAAAAATCAACGCTAAGATGAGAAGAGGTGGAAGGAGGAGAAAGAGAAAATGTTTTAGGATCTCCGTGAGGCGTAACAAAGATTGGATGTATTAAAGGGTTGGCTAGTTTAGCGTTAAGCATAGATACTTTCGTTTTGGAAATGCAGCCTGGGGCAAAGAGCCCAATGATAGTGAGATTTTCTGAAAGAGTAATTGTTAACTGTCGATAAATTTCCAGCAAATATCCAAGGGCGTTTTTTAAGATTTAGGCTAGGCTGACATATGCAGGATGAATCTGTTGCAGTTCATTAGCTAATACCGCCAGTGAAGGAATTGGATAGGGCTAAAATTTGTTTTTAGTATCAATTAACGGCCATTCTTGTATTGAGTTATAGTGGGGAGAAAATAATTTTCGAGGGCAGCTCAGTAAAGTAATTTGAATTGGGCCTCAATTTACTGCTAGCCGAGGAGTGTGTGGGTGTCTGTTTGTATTTCGTGGGTGGGCGGGAGAGGGGTAATGGAAAGTTAAAATTATTTAGATGTAATAAATTCTTCTTTTTCTCCAATTAATGAAGCAAAAGGGCATCTTCCTGAACAAAAACGTACGCTAGGCTTAACTCAACTCAAATCTGGCCAGCCTCAAAAGAAAACAGGGCTATACGAAGCCTTGCTTGTCCTCCGAACCTAGGAACCTCAATTCGCATCGAAAGATTGACCAAAACTTTGGAGTAGGCATTGAAGTCCCACACAACCCATTACTCTTCAACAAACCTTTTTCTAAGAGCTATGCACCATCAACTTTACACATAAGGCACTACCTAAAAGAAAAAATACACCAAAATACTCTAAACAACCTTTTTATCCAAAAAACTGAAGCAAGCTAAGCTCATGAACACAGTTTCCTAATCAGCTAAAGGCCAAACATTTTGGAAATAAACAAAGAAGTCAACAAAGAGAATTTGTAGTAAAAAAACGAGGTAAAACTACGCAAAACGGGTTTAAAACGACTGGCTTAAAAACCAAAGTTCAATAACGGCAACATTGAGTAAAGACCTACCTAGGAGATAGAAAAGCGGCTAGAAATAATGCAAAAGGAACTCAAAAAGCAAGGGGAATAGATAGAAACTGGCAAAAGCACGATTAAGTGCCAGGAGGAAAAGATGAGTGAAATGAAGTAAGAACTGCAAGATGCGCAGAAAATGGCTCAGAAACTGCTAAAGGAAAACACTGACATCCACATCCAGTATCGTTCATAGCTGCAGACCCTCAAGGACCAGCTTTCTTAGAATTAAACCAAAATGCAAATTCTCCAAGAGCAGCTCAAAGAGAGATAATCCTAGATCTGCTGCTTTTGGGTGGCCCAGCTCTAGAAGCCAAAATGATTGCTGCTTTTTGTTAACTGCCTATTGGCCCACCTTGGCTATTACAACTCACATTATAATTTTATAAGGGAATCATGGCTACTGTGAACGGCAGTGACAAAAAACCCATCAGGCTGGCCCCGGAGGTCAACAAAATCATCTTTGTGAGGAATCTCCCTTACAAGATTACCACTGAGGAGATGTACGATGTGTTCGGGAGGTTCGGACCTATCAAGCAGATAAGGAAGGGAAAAAACGGAGACAAAAAGGGCACTGCCTTCATTGTGTACTAGGACATTTTTGACGCCAAATAGGCAGTCTAGAACCTCAACGGCTTCAACGTTGGAGGCCGATACCTGGTCGCCCTTTACTATAGCGCCAAGAGAGTGCAGCAGATAAGAGAAATGAGTTTCGAAGCGCAGGGACAACAGCAGCAGTGACACAAAACGAGCACCCATGATCATTGTCTTCAAAAATAAGTGCTCTTTGTTGTTTGATAGAGGCAAGAATATTGGCATTTTTCTCAAGTTTGTGTTATTTAGAGCTTTCACACTTATCACATTTCACAACTTTCATTAGCCCTGAGCAGCCTAACCTCATATAAATAAACACAGGTATAGATATCTGCAGCAGTTATTCTACTTCTTTTATCTCATACTCTGCTTCCTTTTTCTCAGAATTCAACATTTTCGAGTGTCCTTTTATTGCCGTCTAGTGTTTGTTTTGTTGCCGTCTAGTGTTTGTTTATTGCCGTGTATTGTTTGCGAATAAGTAATGATAATGATCATATTTTGGTTTCATATTCAGCTCGATTTCGATTAGTGGAACATAATAGAATACATGCAACAACTATCTCCGTCCTATTTCCAGTTCCTTGAGCTCCCCATCACCCACGAGCTCAAGCACGCAGAACCCCCATAGTAAACGCAATAGGAGTTAATCGAATTCTTCCCCAAAAGGGTCTCATAAAAACTGCTGCTTAACAAACTCAGAAAACTAGCAATTTAATAAAAAAAGCATAGGTAGAAATAGCTGCTAGTCGAGAAAAGACTGACCAAGGAAAAGGACATCTTCGAGCAGTTCCGGAGGAAATAGATCAGGGCGCAGGAACGCAGAGAGGACCACCTCCGGATAGATTCTATCCAGGCTCCCCTCAAATCAATGCATGAGGACGAACTCTCCCAGGAGAAACTCAGCAAATTCCATGCTAGCGAAGCCATAATCAGCAAGTGCAGGTACGCATGTCCTTAGATAGGCAGAAAGTGGAATAGAAAAAGCAGTAGTATGTCGCCAGGATACAAAACAAGACGCGCGAGAGGCACCAGAAGGCAGAAATAAGAAGACGCATGCTGCGGTAGAATGTCGAAAAAGTGAACGATGACATCCATCTCGAGGAGTGGAGGCAGTACGAAACGAGGATTCTCCAAAAGCATAAAGACCAGCGTTCTCCCCCCGATCGACTCTACCAAGAGTACAAAAAGAAGAGGGAAGTCTTGGGCAAGATCATGGGCGCAGAGTCAAAGTAAAACGTGGATTTGAGTCTGCAGCCCTAGAGGCAGACAGCCCCCGAGGTCGTCAAGTCAGACTCCTCAAAGACCATCCTGTTCAGGACCAGGAAGGTCGAATACTTCGGAGTGCACTAAGGAGATAGCATGAAGAAGACGGAAAAGGATATCCTGAGGATGAGGAAGTTCATTGAGGAGCACTCCTGCGCCATAGAGCCGGCCAAAGATGAGCAGCTGCTGCAAAAGTTCGAGTATTTTCTCATCAAGGATATCCTTTCCCAGTGATTTATATACCATGTGCCCACTTATGCATAATCACACCATATGATGACCCCTGTGCAAGAGTATGGATGAGTGCTGAGTAATTGGGGTTTAAGTATTTTGAGGGGGAGGATGCTGGCGAAGTACCATGCCCGAGCGGTTAAGGGGGGCGACTTAAGATCGTCTGCTAGTAGCGCGTGGGTTCGAATCCCACTGGTACTATTTTTTGAGCTCTTCTCCCCATAGCCAGATTAAGTGATTATTGTAAAGGCTACAACGCATTCACAATAGTCCGCCAAGCTGGTTTTTGGACTCAAAGACAAAAACCTCTAGTTCTTATACCTGTAACTCTACCATTACGCTAGGATCGACAGCTTGCCGCGGGAAAAGAAGATAGTGGGTCAGAAAAGGGCTGTCTACTCCCACATCATCCACAAACTGAGTGCGCTGGATTTCGACGAAGTCATCTAGTGGGCCTAGGTGATCTTCACTAAACTCAAACACCTATTCAAAAGGGCACAGCTGATCCGGCAGAACACTATGCTTGGAGACAGGATAAGTGCCAACGAGATGGAGGTATTTATGGCATTCCGGGAGAGCGTGCGTTTGTTGGTGCGCAGCTGCGTGGCTTTTGAGGGTAACTATGGGATGACTTAGTGGAGTATGATGCCTGTTTAACTTAGGAAATGATCAAGCAGTTCTACCACAGCGAGTACGGAGACGAAGTGCTGCCCTACTTCTGCGCAGTCGACTACGAGTGCTGCCAGTACAGGGTCTTCCCTCAGCGGAACCGGCCTGAGATGAACTGCTGCCACCCACCACCACCCCTATCACCACTTCACTCACAACCTCAATCACCACTTCACTCACAACCTCAGCAGGTCAGACTCCAGTCACAACCTCAGCAGGTCATCGACCTTTAGGACAGCTAGTGATTTCATAGTCCAGCCCAACTACTGATTACATAGTCTACAATCCTACTATTTCAGCAAGCACACCATCATCCCAACTGGCCTCACCTTATACCGCTTTCATCTTGGATGTTGCGGATGATGTGAATGATGCGGATGATGTTAATGGTCGGGTGGTGTGAGCTGGAGGTTTTTTTTGCGATGGATGGGTAATAATTATAGTGTATCATTTAAATTTGTAGAAGCCTTTCTTTTAGACCTGATTCAGGATCTATTCTATCTCCTCGTACTAATAATCCAACTCTCTGTCAATAATTTTCTATTTCCTGACCTGCACTCTGGCATTTTTCTCGTCAAAGCGCTTGATCTGGAGACACAGCTCACACTGGATATCCTCCAGGGATATTGAGGGTCTGTAGATGTACTTCTGCAAGATGCATTGGCGGTGGGCGAGGTGGTAGTGGCAGCCGGCGCGCATGAAGGTGTTCTGGTGCTTATTGAAGTCGGGGTGGTACTCCTACTGGCAGTAGATGCACCTATTGTGTCCCTTCTTGGCAGTGTACTCTTCGGACACGGCGTGCCGGTTGTGGAAACTCAGCTTCAGCATTAACCTTATTATAGACACTCAGTAACTGCTGCCTTTACGATGGAACAGAACTAGCATTAACCGACCAATTCTGGTGTAGCTTAGCAGAGGAGATTTTACTATTTAGTATTTTATTGGCAAGCAAGGCAAACGCAACACTGCTTAGTGAACATTACTTAACAAATGGCTGGCACATCTATTCACTAAGCATGCTGCGGACATTATTGTATCCAATAAGTAACCCAAGTTTTTAGTATGGTGATGTGGTAATGGGATGATGAGGTGATGATGTGGTGATGTGGTGATGTGGTGATAATGTGATGAGGTGATGCAAGCAGATCATTTCTTGTGCCGCTTCTCTTCCAGCCGCTCGCTTGTGGTCTATTTGGCCTTGCGCAGGTTGTAGGCTTCCTGGAGCTAGTTGGTGTTCCTCTCCAGCAGCAGTATGTTCTGCTGCATGAATTTGCTGAACATGCTATACTGCTAGATGCTGAGTCCGCTCACATCGCCCTACTAGAACTACAGCTGTCTCAGCTCTGTCAGCAGCCGGTTGCGCTCCCGCTAGTCCCCTTGGGAATGGGAGAAATGTTCTAGGCGATGGATGAAGGCCGAGAATGCTTGGTTGTGCATGTACTTTGTAATTAATAGGTGCAGGTATCAACAGGTTACGCTGCACTTTGCAACTAATAAAATTGATCAACTAGCCAGCCTTCTATTCTAGACTTAATTAATAGCTGTTTCAACTCAGCTATAACCAAAACTACATATCCAGATGATCCAGCTGGCCGACCTAATTGAGTGTTATTAATCACACCACTCCATCACTCAAACCAATACCAAATATCCTATATCAAATCAATTATATCATCAACATTCAATCTGCTTGACTCTACAGCAGAGAAATCCTTCTCTTCATCTTACGCTACCTGTAAGCCCACACTCCTCCCAATACCAACATTATGCTTCCCAGAACTATCAGCACAATCGCCCACCCCGGAAACCCAGGCTAATCCTACACGCACTTCCCCTAGCTTTCCACAAACGGGCTCACACAAACGCAGTTCAAGTCCTGGTTGACGTAGTTTTGGGCACATTTGCCAGGCTTTAGTAGATATAGAGTGCCTAAGTCAGTGGCGACTAGCAAATGGTCTGCATTCACGAAGCTCAAGCTAATGATGGTCTCATTCTTGAGAGGGGCTTTGAAAGTGGCAGTAGTGGAGTTGGCTGTGATTAAGACTTCCTGCGGGGCTGTTATTTCAGCAAAGATGTTGCCATCCTAGCTCGCTTAGACTTAATATTTGGCCTAGGTTTGGTAGTTGCTGGCTCGGGTTTGATAGTTGTAGGCTTGCCATCTTTAATTGCCAGTTTAGACTTACACGCTGAGTCTGGCTGCTTAGTTTATGAGCTTGGCTTGCTGCTTTATGGATTAGAGTAATTCACTCTTGAGTTGCCCTTTTTAATGGTTGATGGGCTGAGGTGGCTAGCTGTTGATGGGCTGGGATTAGTAAGATTTGAATTTTGGTTGTATGCTTGGGGTGGTGGTTTGGTGAATAAAGGTGAGAGAGGTGACATTGAGGATGGAGTAGTGGGAAGAGAACTGGATCAAGAGTAGGTGGGTATCTATAAACTTGAGCCTCTAGATGTCGGGAATGTAGCTGGTATTGATGATCTTTTTTTTACTAATCTGCCAAATCTTGAGTTGGAAGTCTTAGTGGTAGCTGGCCAGGTAGAGGTAGGACGGAGAAAGTTCAAGTATCACCGCCATACTGTCCATCCTTTCGTTCAAGTACACAGTGCTGCCTAAAAAATTGCTAACTATTAGCTTCTTGACTAGGAAGAAGTCCCTCTGCAGCCCAGCCACTGCAATAACGTCATATTTGCTGTCAATGTCCAAGGTCCTGATCGATTCCAGCTCCAGGTCTTACGCGAACAATTGGGCGTGTAAGTTGGCTGCGTAGACTGCATCGTAATAGTGAACGATGAGGGTTGTGGAGTTGAGTACGTCAGCGTCATAGACGTCTCCCACGTAGGAGGTATCAGTGACAGTGAAGAACTGGTCGAAGAGTACTGCGTTGAGATCAGAGATGCGTCTGACTTCGACCTTGCTTTCTTTGGAGCGTTAGAGGTTGTAGATGATGATGAGGAATACGCTGTCGGTGCTGATGAAGAGTCTGAGTGGCGGCAGGAGTACTTGCATTGGTAGATGGCAGTGGAAGAGCCGAGCTAGTAGCGCCTGATTGTTTTGTCGCATTAGGAGTACCTGGCTATGCGCCAGTAGCCTTAGTAGAGTTCGGTGTAGAACACCCAGTTGCAAGGGCCGCTGTCTGGATTAGCCAATTGTTACCCGTGCTGTGGAGATAGTACAGAGGGTGCAACCTTACCCTCTCAAAAGTCTACATCTGCACTGTCCTCAATAACGAGGGCTACCGTATGTTATAAAAGACTTTGGAAGGAGACTAACTTTCTGACTGATAGGGCGGTGCTTGATAGAGAAGCCCTCGTTGCGGCAGAATGGCGTAGATAGGCAACTACTAAATGTTGAAGTACTCTAGGAAGACAGCCCCTCTATAGTCTATGCCTCTGGAAAGATCGTAAACTGACTTCTTCCTCAAAACTGTCTGATGCAGGATTAGTATGTTCTGATTGATCTAGATCTCGGACCTTTCTACTGCAATCTCTATCTTGCCGATCTAGGTAAGGTTCACAAAACTATGGACTTTGATGATTTTGGTCTACAACTACCAAGCCAGGAGGTACTGCCCGCACGCAAAGAATTCGTGGATGGGTCTGAACTATGCACTAGTTTGTAAAGACTGGATTTGTTGGTAATCTTGGGCTACAAACACAGAAACCCTGGAAGCTATTTCTTATAGTTTCTAAACGAGTAGAAAACAGTTTCCCCAGTACCTACTTCCTAGGAGGCTTGAGGCCTTATTTTGATTGGCTAGTACCTTATTGATGATTTTGGATTTTCCTTCTCTCAGCTCGAAGTAGACTTGATTGGAGTCTGCGGAGATGGCCAGAGCTACGTAGAGGGCAATATCTGTGGACTGGTAGTTGACGAAGACGTGGAAGTCAAGGATGTTGTTGGCAACTGCCTGGTCTTCCTCGATGAGGGTGTAGTCGAGGGTGTCCATGTTGACTATGGCGACATTGAACCTGGTATCGTTCTTGTGCTCAATGAACATGTAGTTGTCGTTAAGGGTCATCTGGGTCTTGCCTCCGCTCAGGTAGCTGCTTTGGATCACTAGCTCCCTGCTCTTCCTTACTCGCAGGTCTGACGCGATCTAGTAAATCCAGTAGTATTTGGCCAGGCCGGCGGTATACTCTACAACCATGAAGCTTTAGTTGTGCCCCACTACCATCAGCTTGCCCCTGTCCACAAACTCAGTAGCCTAGAACCCCATCCTCACGATAGAACTGGTATTCTGGTAGTAGTGAATGTTGCCGTTTTCTAGGACAACTCCTGCGATGGGACTCGATAGCTCAAGCGTCTTGGCCTCAGTGGTGATAAAAGAGGGGACTATTTAGTATGTGCCTGGTGTGTAGACGAGCCTGTGCCACTATAAGCCCTAGGGTATTTTCTGTCCGATGTAAGTTGTCACCTAGTTGTTGTAAGTATCGTAGTAAGAGGTGATGTGCTCTATGGGGTGCTTGGTTTGCACCAGTTGTTTTACAGATAGGCTGTACCTATCTAAGATCAAGAGTGCTTTCTCAAAGCCAAACATTATGTCGCCCTCGCCTGCCTGGTTTAGTACTTTTTTCAAGCCTAAGCCTTCGCCCTTGTAGTCGTAGGTGACTTCCTCGATCTGCATGGTGGCAAAGTTGAGTTTTTTGAGTTTGGGGACAGGAGCGGCCTGGCTGAAGAGGGCGAAGTTGGGCAACAACAGCATATTGCTCCAGAGCCCCCTCTCCTCAAATTTGGAGATGCTTTCGGTAAGATATCTTCTAGTCACAAATGCTCCTGAATTGATGAAAACTCCCTGCTAGTTTACTTTGATGTTGTAGGGTTCAGCATTGCACTGGTACTGGACCTATCTGTTGCTGTAGTTAGTGCCGTTGAAAAGGGTGAACACTGAGTCTGATGAAACCACTGCCAGCTTATCCCCCACCATGCTGATCCTCTCGACGTTGCCCAGGTTCAGCTTCACTTGGGCAGCAAGGTAGTAATCCAAACCCGAAACGCCACATATGCTCCAGATGGCTGCGAGAAGGAAGATGTATGTCTTCATGGGTTGTGGTAATTTTGTGAGTTAATAAGTATAAGGCGATTGGAGTGTGGAACAGCCTGTAACCTAAAGCTCGCATGTGATATTGGTTTATAAAAGTGTTAGGCACAATCAATGGCCAGCCTCAATCAAAGGCGTCATAGCATGATTCTAGGGAGGATTAGGGTTAGTTGGATTATAGAGTGGATTAGGTTAGTTGGCCGAATTCATCCGAACAAGCTTGGATCAGATCAGGGAGCATTCCTGGCAGTTGTTGGCTGTGGCTGGGTAGATCTGGTAGACCTCGTTGGCCAGCACTATCAGCAACTGGTAGTCAAACTCTTTGTGCTCGTGCACTGCCATGCCGATATACTTGTACTTGCTGTCCATCAAGGCACTCCTCCGGCTCCTTTGCTAGTCCCCATCGTCGATCACCACCCCAGGCACAAGCTAGTAGTCCTTCCCGAACCCCAGCTCCACCAGCACGTCCAAACACTCGGCCCTACATCCGTTGCGTTACAGCTACTCCAGAAGCTTCTGGTGGAATACACTGAAGTCTTGCTACTAGCTTGCTTTGTTTATTTCGCCCCCAATCGCGTAGGCTGCCTCGCACAGCTGGAAAGACAGCTAAAGAGGCTATGCGGACTGCTTGCTCAAAAGGTAATCATAGGCTTCTTTGACTGCCTCTTGGCCTTCCATTGTTTGGTAATGAAGAGTGGCGATGTCTCCACGGGTATAAATTGCATCTTTGTTGATTCGCGTGACTCTGCCCTCGATGTGCTGAAGAAATGCCTTGGGATGGGTTCTGATTTTGTTGACTTGGTCCAGAAAAAAGAGCACTAGCTATTTGGACGTAATATACATATTACTAATAAGATAGCTACAGCTGATCTCATGATTCATGATATCAGATGATAAGGAGACCCCCAGCAGCAGTCAATTGATTAAAATGCAAAATATCATTGAAGGTTGAACTTCTATTCCACCACTGACTACCTTGACTAAGTCCCAGGGTTTGACTGCTACCAAGAACAAGCCTACCGTGCTCTTGATTGAAGTCCCCAAAGATTCTTATTAAAAGTAAACTCTTTTCCACTGCTAGGCTGTCCTCCTCTTATAGCCTACTCAAAAGTCTTATTCATCCCCTTTGTCGCAGGAGGCAAGTACTTAGCTATAAAAACCTGGGAGGATTAGGAAATGCCCTGAGGGTTGGTTTTGAGGACAGCCTCATTGAATTTGCCAATTTTGTTCCAGTAAAAATCCATGATTTCTCTGAATTAGCCCAAGTCAATGTTCCTGTTGATCTCAGCGATGTTGTCGTTGACGTCTGTTTTGACAGTATGGAGCTCTTTTTACAAGGTTCTATAGAAGAAGAGATCTTCCTATATCTTGGAAACCCATTTCCGACGGTTTTACTCTTGTTCCCTGCACTCTTTGTCGTACTGCTCATTCACTTTCTTGATTATCTCCTTCCGTTCCTACTCAATTTCTTACTTCAGCTTCTAGAACTTATTCTAAACCCTGGTCTTCTCAAGGCCGAGGGAGTTCCGCTTCCCACCTAGCATCACTAGTGCTTCGTCGCAAGCTTTCAAGAACTCCTTGGCCTCTCCCACCATCTTATTCCCAGCATCTTCAGTCTTGATCACAACAATGCGTGTGCCTTTTTGGTTGAGTTCAAAAGCACAATGTTAGCAGTAGTGTGAGACCTGGGTTTGGCCGTCTGTCTTGAACCTGGCAGTTCTCTACTTGTGGTTGAGACATTTGAGGTGGTGAGGTGGCAGTTTGGCTTCAACTGGGTTTTTTGAGAGGGGAGCTTTCCTCCTCTCGTTGTCAAAGTAAGATGATCTGTTGGTGTTTCTTGGACTATGGCTGGGCGAACGGTAGCTTTATTTCTCTGATTTGGGACGGCTGAAGAAGCAGTTGCTAATATTACTCAAGGGTTCTCTCCCACTTTTTGGAGAGGGCTGTGGTTTCAGCAACTTAATGCCCTTCATTTGAATATTCAGTTAAATAACACTCTCAAATCATGACAGCCCGCAAACACTTCTAAGAGAAATCCCAAGAAATCTGGTTTGTAGGTTTATACTGTCAAATGCAGGTTGGGTATTAGAGTGATGCTAGATGGGCAGAATGGCAGAATGTGCAGAGGTATGAATTATAAAATCACAGTTCATCTGAGATGACTGATTTTTTCGCCAGTTTCGCCCAGCCTCAGGCTCACTGAATCCATGACTGTTAGGGTTTTTTCTCTGCGGTTCAGCAGCTTCCTCGCCTACTAATCAATGGCGATGTAGTTCTGTAGTTCCTGCTCGAGCTAGCTACTGCTCCTTTCTGCTTACATGATGGAGAGTAGCATTTGGTCGATTTAGTCGTTGAGGAGCTTGTTTTCCAAAGAGAAGGTTTGGTGGTCGTTGTAGAGAGTATCTCTTTCCAGTATAGCTGCGTCGTAGTCGTTTTCGATTAGTCTCAGTTCGTTTTCCAAGATCTTGATCTTTTTGCCTTGGTCCTTGTTTTTGGCAGCAAGCAGCTCCAAGTTCTAGCTCACTGAGAAGTAGTCTTGCTCACCTTTGTTGACTTCTTTGCTGATTCTGTTGATTTTTTCCTTGAGGCTCTAGATTTCTTGGTGGAGGTTGTCTAGTTTTTTGTAGGTAGTATTCATGATTTCCTCTCTGGACTTGGTTTACTGGAGGAGCTGAGTGAGCCCACAAGTACGTCGAGATTGTCCTTTTCGGCCACAGCCAGTATGCTTTTGAGTTTGTTGTTGGAAGCTTCGAAGGCGCGTCCTTCCTTCTAGAGGTTTTTGAGCAAGCTGACGTTGTCCTAGAGTGACTTGAGTAGCCTTTCGCTTTACTTGTCAAGGAGGTTTCGTTAGTCCTTGAGGTTTTTGGTCTAGGTTAGTGGGATGTACCCTGTTGTTAGCGTTTTTGTTCTACTCGGCAAGGTGCTAGTTTTTGGCATTCATGTCCTGGTTGGTGGAAATTAGTGCTGCGATCTCGCTCTGTCTGCTCTCACACGTCCTCTTGAGATTCGCAATGTCACGCAGGACCTATTCGATTTGCACTGAAGCTTTGTGAGTGTGCATCTTGAGACTATCTGCCTAGGTCCGCAGTTCTAGTATGTTTTTGCGGTTGATCTAGAGTTTGATCCTGCGTTAGGAGCCACGTACTTGTATTCGCTTTCGATTCGTTCCTTCTCAGCCTGCAGTAACTCATATCTGGACTAAACATTGCTGACCTAATTTTCGAGTGGGATGAAGTCGTGCTCGCGGTCTTTGAGCTAGTAGAGTTCCTTCTTGAGGGACTAGATGATCGATTATTTTTGTAAGTACTCAGCCTCAGTGGTGGAAGGACGAGACATTATTGTCAACGGTGATTTCAAACTGATTATACCATCATTAAACCATCCCAAACAAGAAGAAATCATATCCCCAGATACAGCCGCCAGATGAGGAACAATCTTATGACCTTAAGCAAGGAGCGATGGCATAATCCAAATATGATAAGAAATAGTTTGAAGACTACCGAACAAATGCACGAAGATGTATACCTAAATTTTTGATATTTTTTGCAGTCCAAGGAGTATTAGTGGATTGGTCAACTTTTGAAGCCAACTCCCCACTCGATTGTAGCTCGCCAAATGCAAAATGGAATTCACAGATGAGGAGAAAAATTTTGATTTTTTTGGGCTCCTAAGGAGGGGAATATGTTTGTTTAGCCAAAATATTGTTCTTTATCCTTGAAAGACTTTATTATATATTAGATTAGATTCAAAATATTTTTCCTAAATGTTTAATCAAATTAATAATT
>Ga0316217_10001641_pt1 | contig 28517 bp, 20 predicted proteins | sample 1anoAmetaG_FD_203633 | JGI IMG/M metagenome (GOLD analysis project Ga0316217, IMG submission 203633) | Freshwater microbial communities from Trout Bog Lake, Wisconsin, USA - 1anoA | ecosystem: Environmental > Aquatic > Freshwater > Lake > Hypolimnion/Profundal zone | place: USA: Wisconsin... | reverse complement strand
GCCTGATCGAGGTGCCGTTCGGCACCAGCCTGCGCCACATCGTCTTCGAAGTGGGCGGCGGAGTCACCGGCAAGGACGGCCAGGTGGCCGAATCGGCCTTCAAGGCGGTGCAGATCGGCGGCCCCTCAGGCGGCTGCCTGACCCGGGAGCACCTGGACCTGCCCATGGACTTCGACAACCTCACCCGGATCGGCGCCATGGTCGGCTCCGGCGGCCTGGTGGTGATGAACCAGGACACCTGCATGGTGGCGGTGGCGCGGTTCTTCATGCAGTTCACCCAGAACGAGAGCTGCGGCAAGTGCGTGCCGTGCCGGGAAGGCACCCGGCAGATGCTCGCGCTCCTGGACGACATCGTCGAGGGCCGGGCCACGGACGAGACCCTGCCGCTGCTGGAGATGCTGGCCCGCAACGTCAAGCTGGGCTCCCTCTGCGGCCTGGGCAAGACCGCGCCCAACCCGGTGCTTTCCACCCTGCACCATTTCCGTGCCGAGTATGAAGCCCATGTGCACCGCAAAGTCTGCCCCTCCAGGGTGTGCAAGGCACTCATGACCCCCGCCGTGGATCCCCTGCTCTGCAAGGGCTGCACCCTGTGCGCCCGCAAGTGCCCGGTGGACGCCATCAGCGGCGAACGCAAGGCCGCCCACCGGATCGACCCCGGCAAGTGCATCCGCTGCGGCGCCTGCGTGGAAACCTGCAAATTCAACGCGATCACTGGAGCCTGACATGAGCGCCAACCAGACCCTCACCATCGACGGCTTCCATGTCCCCATCCAGGGCGAGCGCAACCTGCTGGAGCTGATCCGCAAGGCCCACATCGAGCTGCCGACCTTCTGCTACCACAGCGAACTGAGCATCTACGGCGCCTGCCGGCTGTGCATGGTGGACGTCGAAGGCCGCGGCGTGGTGGCCTCCTGCTCCACCCTGCCCGAACCGGGCATGAAGGTGCGCACCCAGACCCCGCCGGTGCGCGAGCTGCGCAAGGTCAACCTCGAGCTGCTGCTGGCCAGTGGCGACCACCACTGCCCCACCTGCAACAAGAGCGGCTCCTGCAAGCTGCAGTCCCTGGCCCAGCGCCTGGGGGTGGACCAGGTGCGCTTCAACGCGCCCCGGACCACCCATCCCCTGGACAGCTCCAGCCACGGCCTGGTGCGCGACCCCAACAAGTGCGTCCTCTGCGGCGACTGCGTGCGGGTCTGCCAGGAAGTCCAGGGCCTGGGGGTGCTCGACTTCACCCACCGCGGCGCCCAGGTGACGGTCGCCCCGGCCTTCGGCCGGCCCATGGCCGAGGTCGAGTGCGTCCAGTGCGGCCAGTGCGCCGCGGTCTGCCCCACCGGCGCGATCACCGTCAAGCAGGAGGTCGAGGCCGTGCACAAGGCCATCAACACCCCGGGCAGGACCGTCGTGGTCCAGGTGGCGCCGGCGGTTCGGGTGGCCCTGGGCGAGCTGTTCGGCCTGGAAGGCGACGCCCACGTCATGGGCCGGACCGTGGCCGCCCTGCGCCGGCTCGGCTTCCAGAAGGTCTACGACACCGCGTTCGCCGCCGACCTCACCATCATGGAAGAGGCCCAGGAGTTCCTCACCCGCAGGTCGCAGAACAGCAACCTGCCGCTGTTCACCTCCTGCTGCCCGGCCTGGGTCCAGCTGGCCGAGCAGGACTACGCCGACCTGCTGCCCAACCTCTCCAGCTGCCGCAGCCCCCAGCAGATGTTCGGGGCCATGGCCAAGGCCACCCTGCCGGCCGAGCTGGGCGTGGCCCGGGAGGACCTCGTGGTGGTCTCGATCATGCCCTGCACCGCCAAGAAGAGCGAGGCCCGGCGGCCCGAGCTGGGCCGGGACGGCGTGCCCGATGTGGACTTCGTCCTCACCACCCAGGAGCTGGGCCGGATGATCCAGGACGCCGGCATCCGCCTGGGCGAGCTGGAGCCGGAAGGCATGGACCAGCCCTTCGGCCTCAAGACCGGGGCCGGGATCATCTTCGGCAATTCCGGCGGGGTCACCGAAGCGGTCATCCGCCACGTGGCCGGCGTGCTGGGCGAAGGCCCGGTGCGCGAGGAAGTGCGCGGCAAGGGCGGCCGGCGCTCGGTCACCCTGGACCTGCCCGGCGGCGAGCTGCGGATCGCGGTGGTCCACGGCCTAGCCAACGCCAAGGCCCTGGTGGAGGACCTGCGGGCCGGCCGCGAGCGCTACGACTTCATCGAAGTGATGGCCTGCCCCGGCGGCTGCGCCGGCGGCGCCGGCCAGCCGGTGGCCCTGGACGGCGCGGTCCGCTGCCGGCGCGCGGAAGACCTGCGCCGGCTGGACGCCTCCATGGACCTGCGCCGGTCCGCGGAGAACCCGGCCGTCACCCAGGCCTACCAGGACCGGCTGGGCAAGCCGAACTCCGAGGAGGCCCACCACCTGCTGCACACCCACTACGCCACCCGGCGGCGCATCCAGGGCGACGGCATCGCCCTGACCGGCACCGGCGCCGGACGGGTCCCGGTGAGCGTCTGCGTCGGCACCTCCTGCTACCTGCGCGGTTCCCAGAAGCTGCTGCAGGAACTCCTGCACCACGTGGAGGACCAGGACCTGGGCGAGGCGGTGGAGCTCCAGGCCACCTTCTGCATGGAAGGCTGCGACCGCGGCCCCACGGTGCGGGTGAACGGCAATGTCCAGCACCGGGCCGACCTGGACACGGTCAAGGGCCTCCTGGCCAAGGCCCTGGCCGGCGAACTGGAACCGGCGGGAGGCGCCTGTGGCTGCCATTGATCTGGTAGTCTGCATGGGCAGCGCCTGCTTCTCCAGGGGCAACATCCGCACCCTGGACCTGATCCAGCGCTACCTCAAGGAGCGCGGTCTGGAACGGCAGGTCCAGGTCACCGGCACCCTCTGCCAGGACCGCTGCCGCCAGGGGCCGAACCTCACCCTCCAGGGGGAGTGCTTCTGCGGCCTGGAACCCCAGGCCATCCTGGAACTGCTGGAAGAACGACTAGAATCCATGTCCGGGCTCCGCCCGGACATGGATTGGGGGAGTCTGAGGGGGGACGAAGAGCGAGCATCGCGAGCGGGCGGTCCCCCCTCAGTCAAATAAGGAGCCTGAAGATGAACAGCCAGGTGCCCATCTACACCGAGAAGACCCAGTGCCAGGACTGCTACAAGTGCGTCCGCCAGTGTCCGGTCAAGGCCATCCGGGTCCAGGACGGCAGCGCCGCGGTCATGCCCGAGCGCTGCGTCTACTGCGGCACCTGCGTCAACGTCTGCCCGGTGGGCGCCAAGAAGGTCCGGGACGACCTGTTCCGGGCCAAGCTCCTGGTCAAGCGCAGGACGACGGTGCTGGCCTCGCTGGCGCCGTCCTACGTCTCCGAGTTCCCGGGGGTGCCCGCCGCCGCCCTGATCCACGCGATCAGGGCGCTGGGCTTCTCCGGCGTGTCGGAAACGGCCCTGGGCGCCCAGGAGGTCACCGCCGCCTGCGCCGCCGAGCTGGCCCGGAACCCCACCGGGCTCACCATCTCCTCGGCCTGCCCCACGGCGGTGGAGTTCATCCGCAAATACCACCCGGAGCGGCTGCCGGCCGTGTCCCGGCTGGTCTCGCCGCTCCTGGCCCACTGCAAGCTGCTCAAGCGCGAGTTCGGCCCGGAGGCGGGCATCGTCTTCATCGGCCCGTGCATCGCCAAGAAGCTCGAGGCCGACCAGAATCCCCTGCTGCTGGACGCGGCGCTCACCTTCGAAGACCTCCGGCGCTGGTTCGAGGACCGGGGCATCGTCCCCGGGAAAGAGGGGCCGGAGGACCGGTTCGTGCCCGAAACCGCCGCCGCCGGCGCGCTCTACCCCATGGACGGCGGGATGATCCGCGGAATCCAGGGAGCCAGCCTGCCGCCGGTGAACTTCATGGCCTTCTCCGGACTGGGCAACCTCCAGGAGGCCCTCAAGGGGCTGGACGGCGAAGCCCAGGGCCTGTTCCTGGAGCTGCTGGCCTGCGAAGGCGGCTGCGTCAACGGGCCCCGGGCGGCCCGCGCCTGCGGCACCGCCAGCAAGTGGCTGCGGGTGATGGACCGATTCCCCGGCTCCGCCCAGGCGCCCGCGGCGCCCACCCTGGACCTGGCGGCGGCGGTGGACGCCGGCCCGGTGCCGGCCCCCGCCCATGACGCGGCCGAACTCCGCCGGGCCCTGCGCACCATCGGCAAGAGCGCCCCCGAGGACGAGCTCAACTGCGGCGGCTGCGGCTACGACGACTGCCGCTCCCTGGCCGCGGCCCTGCTGGACGGCCGGGCCGAGACCGGCATGTGCGTGTCCTACATGCGCAAGCTGGCCATGAACAAGGCCAACGCCCTGATCCGGGCCATGCCCAGCGGGGTGGTGATCGCCGACGAGAACCTGGCCATCGTCGAGTGCAACCGGCCCTTCGCCGAGATGATGGGGCCCGACACGGTGATGATCTTCGAGGCCCGGCCGGGCATGGAGGGCGCCTCCCTGGCCAAGGTCGCCCCCTTCAGCGCGATGTTCCGGGACGCCCTGGAGGCCGACCGGGAGCCGATCCGCAAGGACCTGCGGGTGGGCGACCGGGTGCTCCGGGTGATGGTCTTCCCGATCGAAAGCGGGCGCATGGTCGGCGGCATCCTCCAGGACATCACCGAGCCCGCCGTGGAGCGCGAGCAGATCATCCAGAAGACCCAGGACGTGATCCGCAAGAACGTCGCCACCGTCCAGCAGATCGCCTACCTGCTGGGTGAGAACGCCGCCGAGACCGAGCTGATCCTGGGCTCGATCATCGAGTCGTTCCAGCTCCCGCCGGCGCGCAAGCCCGAGGAGGGCGCCCGGTGACCGGCCCGAAGCTGTTCCTGGAACTGGACCACTACCAGGAGCGCAAGCACAGCCAGGCCGCCTGCGGCGACGTGTTCCTGTCCCGCAAGATCGAGGCCGACCAGCGGGTGATCTCGGTGCTGGCCGACGGCCTGGGCAGCGGGATCAAGGCCTCGGTGCTGGCCCACCTCACCGCCACCATGGCGCTGCGCTACATGGAGGGCGACGTGGACGTGCGCAAGGCGGCCGGCATCATCATGGCCACCCTGCCGGTCTGCAGCGAGCGCCAGATCGCCTACTCCACCTTCACCATCGTCGAGATGGACCCGTGGGGCGCGACCCGGATCCTGGAGTACGACAACCCGCCCTTCGTGCTCATGCGCGGGAGCGATCCGGTGCCGGTCCCGGCCGAGATCCTGCCCCTGCCCGACACCGCCGGGCGGGAGGCGGAGATCCGCCACACCCGGTTCCAGGCCCGGCCCGGAGACCGCATCGTGTTCTTCACCGACGGCGTGTCCCAGGCCGGCGTGGGCCGCCCCGGCACGCCCCTGGGCTGGGGCCAGGAGCCGGTGGCCAGGTTCCTGTCCAAGGTGATCCGGGAGCGGCCGCGCATCTCCGCGCGCCAGCTGGCGCGGGCCCTGGTGGTCCGGGCCCAGGCCATCGACGGCGGCCAGTCCAGGGACGACATCAGCTGCGGGGTGATGTACTACCGGGAACCCCGGGAGGTGCTGGTGCTCACCGGTGCCCCGGTGGCGCGGGCGCGGGACGCGGAGATGGCCAACACCGCCCTGGCCTTCACCGGCCGCAAGGTGATCTGCGGCGGCACCACCGCCGCCATCCTGAGCCGGGGCCTGGAGCGGCCCCTCTGCATGGACCTCACCAACCTGGATCCGGAAGTGCCGCCGGTCTCCAGCATGGCCGGCTTCGACCTGGTCACCGAAGGCGCCATCACCCTGGCCCGCACCGTGCGCCTGCTGGAGGCCGAGGAGTCCCCCGACCTGCTCAAGCCCAACGCCGCCACCCAGCTGGCCGGGATCCTGCTGGACAGCGACATCATCCACATCCTCGCCGGCACCAAGATCAACGAAGCGCTCCAGGACCCGTCCCTGCCCGAGGACCTGGACATCCGCCGGAACATCCTGCGCGGGCTCAAGCAGGTGCTCACCACCAAGTTCCTGAAGGAAGTCCGGATCACCTTCATCTGAGGAGACGGCTCCAGGAGTTTCAGCATTGCCTACCTGAACAGTAAGGTTTGACTTGATTCCGTCAAGCTTTCCCTTTATCCTGGGTCTTCACGAGATCTTTGTCAGTTCCATAGCGCGATATCCAGAAAGGTGGAGGGACAGGCCCTGTGAAACCTTGGCAACCTGCTCGCGAGAGCGTGGTGCCAATTCCTGCCTGCGGCAAAAGGCCGCGGGAAAGATGCCGGGCAGTCTATGGACTGACGCGAGCAGGCTGGGGATCCGGGCGACCGGATTCCGGATTTTCTTCTGAGTTGCGCAGGAACCGACGGAGGTCTTCCATCCCTGGAGGACTCCTTGAGCGAACAGCACCTCGACAGCAACGTGCCGGGCAACCCGGCCTACCACTTCACCGTGGTCCCCCCCGGCACCCCGCCGGCGGCCGGCTGGGGCCAGCGGGCCGGGCTCCTGGCCGGCGCGGGATCGGCCACCCAGTGCGTCCACGCCGGCTCCCTGCCGGATCCCGCCTTCGGCGCGGTGGCGCCCCCGATCTACCAGACCAGCACCTTCGCCTTCTCCGATATCCGCACCAACGGCGGGTTCGACTACACCCGCAGCGGCAACCCGACCCGGGAGCGCCTGGAACAGGCCATCGCCGCCCTGGAGGGCGGCAGCGGGGCCACCTGCACCAGCTCCGGCATGAGCGCCATCCTGGTGGCCCTGAACCTGCTGCCCCACGGCAGCCACGTGCTCTGCACCGAGGACTGCTACGGCGGCACCTTCCGCACCCTGGAGCACGCCCGGACGGTCTACGGCCTGGAGACCAGCTACCTGGACCTGGCCGATCTGGACGCGGTGCGGGCGGCCCTGCGCCCCGGGACCCGGATGATCTGGGTGGAGACCCCCTCCAACCCGCTGCTGCGGCTGTCGGACCTGCAGGCCCTGGCCGGAGTCGCCCGGGCCGCCGGGGCCCTGCTGGTGGTCGACAACACCTTCCTGTCCCCGGTCCTGCAGCGCCCCTTCGAATCCGGCGCCGACCTGGTGGTGCACAGCACCACCAAGTATCTCAACGGCCACAGCGACGTGGTGGGCGGCGCGGTGGTGGCGGCGCCCGGCCAGCCGGCGCTGGCCCAGCGCATCGCCACCCTCAACAACCTGCTGGGCACCAGCCAGAGTCCCCACGACTGCTTCCTGATCCTGCGCGGTCTCAAGACCCTGCATCTGCGCATGGCCGCCCACGAGCGCAACGCCCTGGCGGTGGCCGAGGCGCTCAGCATCCATCCCGCCGTGGCCCGGGTGAACTATCCCGGCCTGCCCGGCCATCCCCAGCACGAACTGGCCAGGCGCCAGCAGAAGGGCTTCGGCGCCATGCTCAGCTTCGAACTGAAGGATGGCTCCCAGGCCGCCGTGGAACGGCTGCTGCTGGGCCTGCGCTGGTTCACCCTGGCCGAAAGCCTGGGCGGCGTCGAGAGCCTGGTGGCACACCCCGCCAGCATGACCCACGCATCCATGACCCCGGAAGCGCGCCTGAAGGCGGGCATCAGCGACGGGCTGATCCGGCTGTCGGTGGGCATCGAGGACGCGGCCGACCTGATCGCGGACCTCGAACAGGTGCTTGTTCCGCTCCCTGCCGGACTGCCTGCCTGAAGGGGCTTCTTGAGGAGGAATCACACCTTGAATGCGTGTAGATCTTGGGTGAGAACTTCTGCGATGAGCGCCAAATCTTCGGCAGTCCGGTTCACTTCGTTGACAGTGACGGCCAGTTCTTTTGACCCTTCGGCGTTGCGGATGGCTTCTGCCGACGATTCCTCCACCTGACGCGCCACCTCCAGGCTGGTCTGGGCCTGTTCCTTCGAGGAGGAACCGATCCGTCCCACCAGGCCAGAAACCTCAATGATGTTTTGGCGCAGGTCGCTGATCGTCTGGACGGTTGAACTTGCGGTCATCGCTCCCTGGCTGACGGCCTGTCCGCAGCGCTCGATGTGCAGGGCGATCTCTTTGGCGGCGCCAGCGGAACGTTCAGCCAGTTTGCGTACTTCCTCCGCGACTACCGCGAAGCCCTTCCCCTGGTTCCCGGCCTTGGCCGCTTCGATGGCGGCGTTGAGGGAAAGGAGGTTGGTCTGGTTGGCGATTTCCTGGATCACCTGGACAGCTTTCACCATCTCCCCTGTGGTCATCCGGATTTCGTCCATGCTCCTGGTGATGGAGTGCCCGGCCTCGACGCCCTGGTCCGATGCGGCGACGGCGGTGGCGGTCCTCCCATGCGCCTGCTTGGCGTTCTCAGCCACCGTACCAATGGAACTGTTGAGGAGGCGCATGGCGGCAGCCATTCGATCAGTGGCGTCCAGAAGGCCCTGGGCGCCACGGGCCATTTCCTCAGTGGTGCGCGCCATCTGGGTGGAGGCACTGGAGAGTTCCGTGGAGCCGCTGGCCACCTGTCCTGATGCGGCCATCATGTGCTGGAAGACGGTTCGGAATCCGGCCAAAGCGCCATTGGCCGCCAGGGCGATATCTTCAAATTCATCCCGGGTCGGAGCGTGGACTTCGGCCGTGAGGTCACGCTCGCGCAGGGCCTTGACCAGTTCCTGGATGGTCTGAATGAGTGAAAAATACAACGCCATGAACAGGAGGCTGCAAAGGACGATCGCGAAGCCCGCAATCCCGGCCGCCACCTCTCCCCGGTGCATGCGGTTGGCAATTCGGAGAGCCAGCAGTCCATCCAGCACTGGAAGAGCCTCCCCCTCCAGGCTGCGGGCGGCCGCCATTGCTTTACCAGTCGCAGCCGCCAGTTCCTCGGGCCGGGCGGCCAGAGTCGCACCGAGTACCTTCTTGTCCAGGAGTGCCAGGACGTCGTCGAGGGCTGCCGCATCCGCCCGGGCGAAAGCCCCCAGCTTGTCCTTGACCGCAGGGTTGCTGAATCCCTTGTCGGCTCGCAGGTCGTCGCCGAGGCCCGCGCGAATGGCCTGCAAGGTGCCCAAGGAAATGGTGAGCTGGGTCTTTTCGTCGCCGGAGATAGCCTTCTTCCCTATCACGGCTTGACCTTGGACTGAGGCCAGGGAAAGCGCGTCCTCCTGGGAAGGCAGCTTGAGCATGGCCGCGTCCATCACATAGTAGCTGTCAAGGTCCGGATCAAGGATCAGTCCCGAGGTGTCCCCCACCACAGATACCAGCGCGAGCAAGTCGGAAACCAGGGCCCCGTGTCCGGCGATTCCCTCCCGGGCTTGGTCTGGGAAACGCAGGCCACGCAATCCAGCCCATTTCTCTTTGATCCCGGCCCAGGCCTTGGTGCTGCCCAGATCGTTCCCCAGGCGTCCATCCACCAAGTCCATCTTCCGAATGGCATCATCCACCTGCATGGCGGAGCGCTCCAGAACGGGCCGGGCAGCGGTATCGCCCGAACTCGCGGCCTGGATCAGAATCCGGCGCTGGGCCACCTCCCAGGTCACCTCGCGCAGGGCGGTCAGGTAGTCCACCCCCAGACGCTCTTGCCTGGCCGAGACGATGTCCACCCGCAGGGCGGCCACCATGAGATAGGTCAGTACCCCCAGCGAGAGGGCGAAGGGAATGCCGATCAGGGCGAATTTGCCCCGCAACCGCAGACTACCCATAAGTTTGATGGCGGGGGCTAGGATCTTCATCTCACTCTTTCCAGTTATCCGACAAATCAAGTCAAGTATGCCACCTACCTACTCGAGAGGCGCAGCGAATACGCAAATTACCATTCATCAAGCCACTCAAAATGTTGGCGAACGAAGTGCAGGAGCGGTGGCCGGTGATTTTTTCATTCGTACGCGACCTTTCATAGGAGCATGGGATCCATGTTGCTGCGATTCCTCACCTTCTTTTCCATGGTCCTGCTGGTGCTCGGCGGCGCCACCGTCTACATGGCCGAGCGTTCCCTGGCGCTGTGCCCCATGCTGTCCGCCCATCCGGCCCTGGTCTGGTGGACGTTCGGACTGCTGACCGGCGCGATGGTCGCGGTCCCCGTCCTGCACCGGATCCCGGCCCTGGCCCACCGGATCAACCCGCTCTACGCGCTGAGCTACGGCTGGTTCGGGTTCATGTCCACCTTCGTCGTCTACCTGGCGGCGGCGGACCTGGTCCAGGCCCTGCTACGCCGCGCCGCCGGGATCCAGGCCGGCCCATGGGCCTTCGCCCTGGCGGCCGGCGGGGCCCTGGCGTCGGTGCTGCTGGGCCTGGCCACGGCCATGCGCCCGGTGGCCACCCGCCGGGTGGAGGTGCCGATCTCCGGCCTGCCGGCCGGGCTGGACGGCTTCCGCATCCTGCAGATCTCGGATCTGCATCTGGGGCCGCTGGTCCGGGACGCCCAGATCGACCACATCGTCGCCAGCGGCAACGCCCTGGACCCGGACCTGATCGCCATCACCGGCGACCTGGTGGACGGCGACGCCGAAGGGACCCGCGACAAGGCCGGGCGCATGGGCGCGCTCCGGGCCGTCCACGGCGTATGCTTCGTCACCGGCAACCACGAGTACTACTCGGGGGTGGCCCGCTGGCTGAAGCTGTTCCGGGAACTGGGCTGGCGGGTGCTGGACAACGAGCATGTCCTGCTGGAGCACCGGGGCGCGCGCCTGGCGGTGGCCGGCATGCCCGATCCCACCGACCGCGGCGGCCCGGACCTGGCCCGCGCCCTCGCCGGCATTCCCGCGGACGCCACGACCATCCTGCTGTTCCATCCGCCCACCGGCGCCGAGGCCGCCGAGCGCGCCGGGGTCCGGCTGCAGCTTTCGGGCCACACCCACGCCGGCCAGTACTTCCCTTGGAGCCTCGTGGTTCCGGCCCTGTTCGCCCACCCCAGGGGACTGGGCGCGCAGGGCCGGATGGCCATCTACACCAGCGTCGGCACCGGGTTCTGGGGACCGCCCAACCGCTTCCTGGTCCCGCCGGAACTCACCCTGCTGGTGCTCAGGCGCGCGTAGCCTACATCTGCACGCCGAACTTGTAGACGATCTTCCCGGAGTAGGGCTTGCCGGGGACGATCACCGTGCTGGGGAATTCCGGGTGGTTCGGGGAATCCGGATAGTGGCCCGGCTCCATGCAGAAGCCCGAACGCAGCCCGTACAGGGCGCCGTTCTTGCCGAGATCGCGCGGGGTCTTGCCTTCCAGGAAGTTGCCCGAATAGACCTGGACGCCGGGCTCGGTGGACCAGACTTCCAGGGTGCGCCCGGACTTGGGGTCCATGGCCTTGCTCATGAGCCCGAACTTGCCGGGCTTCTTCAGGATGGCCCAGGCGTGGTCGTATCCCGGACCGGCCTTCAGCAGGTCGTAGTCCGCCAGGATGTCCTGGCCGAACGGCTTGGCCTTGCGGAAGTCCATGGGCGTGCCGGTGACGTCGCGCATCACCCCGGTGGGGCACAGGTTCTGGTCGGCCTCGAGCACCTTGTCGCCGTTGATGGTGATGAGGTGGTCCAGGATGGAGCTGCCGCCCTGGCCGCTGAGGTTGAAGAACAGGTGGGTGGTGAAGCTGCCGAGGGTCTTCTTGTCCAGCGCCTTGCCGGTGTAGGTGTAGACCAGTTCGTTCTTGTCGTTGACCGCGACCAGCACCTTGAGGTCCAGGGTGCCCGGGAAGCCTTCCTCGCCGTCCTTGAAGGTGTAGGCCATCTCCACAGAGGAATCGGACACCTGCTTCGCGTCGAAGACGCAGAAGCGGGAACCCTTCTTGCCGCCGTGCAGGGTGTTCGGGCGCGGCGCGTCGTTGATCGCCAGATGGTATTCCACCCCGTCCATGGTGAACTTGCCGCCGCCGATGCGGTTGGCGTAGCGGCCGATGAAGGCGCCCATGGAAGCCTGCCCGTTCATGACGCCGTCCAGGGTGTCGTAGCCGAGCACCACGTCCCCGAGCTTGCCGGCGCGGTCGGGAACCAGCACCTGCTCGACCTTGGCCCCGTAGTTGGTGATCCGCACCACCATGCCCTTCTTGTTCTTGATGGTGTATAGATCCACCTGCTTGTCGTCGACCAGCTTCTGGTAGTTCTCCCGCTTCAGGTCGACATAGCCTGCGGCCGGCGCCTGGGCCGCCAAGCTGCTCCATCCCAGGATCGCCGTACCCGCCGCGCACACGATTCCAACCACCATTGCCCTGCTCATGCCATCCTCCAGGAGTGAGGTGCCTGGAGCCAGCCTGGGCGGCTTTCCGGGCACAGTTACAGAACAGGCGGGCCTGGGCCGGGGCCGGAGGCCGCCGCCAGGATTCATCGCCATTTCGAAAGATGGATCCATCCTAATCCGGAAACGGTCCAGGTCAACAGGAAACGGACCTCTGGTCCATTTTATTTATTAATCCCTCAGGAACGGGCCCGCGGGATCCCGCCTTCGCAGGGAACCGCGGTCTGGCATTTGCCGCAGCCGTAGCGGGGCGAGTAAAGCACCCGGGTCGTATCGAGATAGGCCTTGCACACCCCGTTATCCTTGCCCGACCGGTCCACGGCCCGGCAGGGGCAGCGGTCGATGCAGCTGCCGCACGCCTGGCAGTATTCGCTCACCTCCTGGTAGGGACGCGGGGTCGGCCGCAGGTCCAGGTCGGTGATCACGCTGCCGAACCGCCCCGCCGCCCCCAGCCGGGTGATCAGCGAGCGGGTCAGGCTGAAGGTGCCGAGCCCGGCCACGAAGGCCGCATGCCGTTCCGACCAGTTGCTGCGCAGATCGACCACCTTGAACCGCGGGTCCGCCATGGGCGCCAGGGCGCGTGCGCCCGCCGCCTGGAGCGCCGACGCCAGGCGGCCGGCCAGGGCGGCGTTGCACATCTCCCCTTCCCACCGGGCGTAGATCCACTCCGTGGCCGTCACTCCGGGCGCCCGGTTGGCCCGGCGGACCCGTTCGCTGAAGGGCAGGAAATAGCTGACCACCGACCGTGCGCCCGGCAGCCATTCGCCCGGGGCGAGATGGTGCGGGCCGATCACCCCGGGCTCCTTCAGCCGGGTCCACAGGGGGTCCCCGGCGCCGGCCACCGCGAACAGGGGCTGGTCGTAGATCCGCAGGGGCGAGTCCTGCAGCGGAATAGTGGAAAGGCGTTCCGGATTTTCCACCAGGTTCCTGCCGCTGTCCGACAGAAAAGCCTCCGCGTCTTTTTGCAGGTCGGTCAACAGCATGCGTGCCCCCTTTCCAGCATAGGGCCGATCCGGCCGCCAAGGGCGGCCGGAATTGCCGGTGGCGCGGCTTCCACATTGAATCCGCAGCCGATGTGGAAGCACGACCTCCTCATCCGGATATCGCCTTGCGCGACGGTGCTTTCAGGAATTGCCCTGACTCTTCAGCAGGGACAAGTCCGCCGCGGTGTGGTATGGCCGGCTCACTGGGCCTTGGCCATCTGCTCCTTCAGCTTCTTGCCCATGTCCGTGACCTTGTAGCCGTCGGGCAGGACGAAGGCGGAGGCCGGGATCGCCCCCAGTTCGACCTTGGTGGCCAGGGTGGTGACGTCCATGCCCATCATGCCGGTCATGTGGGTCTTCAGGGGGACGCCCTTGATCTTGGCCATCTCCTCGAACAGCCGCTTGTACACGGCGCCCATGGGGCCCGCCTGGGTGTACTGGGCGGCCCGGGCCTTCATCATCGTGGCATAGGCGCCTTCGGGCATGGGCGGCTTGAGCGACGGATCGGCGCTGATATCCATGGTGAGCTTGCCCACCGTGATCTCCCAGGCCTGGCAGTCGTGGCCGGCGATCTTCTCGTTGGGCAGCTTGGTGACCTTGACCGCGTTGGGATCGCCGAACATGGCGGCCATCGCCTGGTTGGCCTGGGCGTTCTTGGCCTGGTTCATGGCGCCCATGGCCGAGATGGCGTCGTCGAAGGTCATCTTGTCGATGGTCTTCTTCGGGTGATTGATGTTGTAGTTGATCCCCTTCTGGAAGTCGACCAGCACGTCCTGCTTCTGGTCCACCGCCCGGGTCATCATGAAGCTGGGGTTGTAGTAGTGGATCTCGGTTCCCGAAGCCCCGCCGCCCATGCCCTTCTTGGTGGACGTGAAGGTGATGGTGAGGTCGGCGGCTGTGAGCGAACCGGCCACGACCGTGGCTGCCAAGGCGCAGAGCAAGCGTGATTTCATGGGGGTCTCCTGGTGGCTGGGCGGGGACGGCTTCAGATGCGGCGGTTTTTCAGCAGGAGAGCGGACGCGCATGATTCCACGACGACGCCTCGGTTCCATGTTTAATTATTTTTTTGTTAATTTTCTAGGGAAGAAGATACAGGGGTCAGCCGTGAGCGTCAACAGAGATTGACCAGCACTGCCTTTATGCAGCATCGTCTTGCACCGGTGTTCCCGCCAGCGCGGCCCGCCGGTCCTGGCCTGCCGGCACCTGGCCATTGTGCTGAAGGTATAAAGATGGCATAGTGGCGCCAATCTCGTTCCCATCATCCTCCAGGCCGGTTGCGCCTCACCCAGGACGGAGCAATGCCATGATCAAAGGGACCCTATTCGCGGCCGCAATCATCCTGGGCGCGGCGGCGCCGGGCGGCGCCCAGCAGAATCCCCCCATCCGCCAGGGACTGGTCAAGCCCATCTGGGTCACCAGCCTGCCCCAGCAGGCCGGGCGAGTCTACGCCATGGGCCTCGCGCCGCTCTCCGCGGGGCAGGCCGAGGCCGTCACCCAGGCCGCGCAGAACGCCAGGGCCGAGGTGCTGACCCGGCTGCGGGCCAACGTCAAATCGGAGACCAGCGTGGTCAGCAAGTCGACCCTGACCAGGGACGCCTCCGGCAAGGCCTCCGGCGGCTCAGAGCAGCAGGTGGGCCAGAACACCCGGATCCAGACCCAGGCCACCGGGATCCCGGGGCTGGTGGTGGAGGAGTCCTGGCTGGACGGCAAGGGCGGCACCGCCTACGCCCTCGCCTACCTGGACGTGCCCATCGCCGAGCGGGAGATCCGCTCCCGGTTCACCGCCGAGCAGAACGACCTGGCCCAGGAGGGGACGCCGAAAGAGCCGCGGGAGCGCATGCGCCAGCTCAGCCGGCTGAAGATCGCCCAGACCGAACTGGTCAAGCTGGACGACCTGGCCGCGCTCATCGCCGCCGGAGGCGGGGACGGGCAGCTGCGCGGCCAGGTCCGGGCCGCCCGGCTGGCTGTGGACCGCCAGCTGGACCAGCTGCGGGGCTCCCTGACGCTCTCGCTGGACACCGCCAGCAAGGGCGCTTCCGCGGTCGCCGGCATCCTGCGCAACGCCGCGCTCAAGGCCGGCATGGGCTGGGCCGAGAACGGCGGGGAATTCCAGCTGGTGATGGACTACAAGAGCGACGCCAAGACCGCCCACATCGACGTCCAGCGGCAGAGCTGGAACGGCTGGTGGCGGGGCGGATGGGTCAGCCACACGGTCAACACCAGCTCGGGCATCATCGTCGCCCGCGGCGTCCTGACCATCACCCTCAAGGACCGGGCCGGCACCGAATACGAATCCGTGGACGTCGAGGCCAAGGGCCTGGGCGTCACCGAATTCCAGGCCGAGCAGAAGCTGAAGGAAGACTTCAAGACCAAGCTCGACACCACCTTCTCCAAGTGGCTGGACGACCTGGTCAGGGAGTAGCCATCCGGCCGGCCGGACCCGGGACGGTCCGGCCGGGGTCCCGGAGGCGCCGGTTCAGCTGTTGTTGGCTTCGGCGGCCAGGAGCGCGGTGATCCGCTTGATGAGGGTCTCGGAGACCTTGTCCGCGATCGGCTCGAAGATCTTGTTCACCAGTTCCTGGTCGTACTGGACATCCTCGCCGGTGCCGGCCACCTTGACGCTGGCGTCCTTGGTGGTGCCTTCCTCCTTGGCCACGGCCAGGATCTCGCCGGTCTGCACGTCGATCAGCCGGACATCCAGACGGCCAGTGAAGGACGCCTTGGAGACGCGCACGTCCCCGGCCACGGAGTTGGCCGCGCCGCCGCTGGGATTGACCTTGTTCAGCAGGGCGGTGACGCCCCAGCCGGTGCTGAAGCCGCTCTTCTTGTAGGCGAAGCGGGTCACCTTGCCGGTCACCATGTAGCGGCAGCCGATCAGCTTGCCCATCTTCACGGCGGTGTCCTCGTCCACCAGGCCGCTGGCGCCCAGTTTCTGCTCGCCTATGATCTGCTCAAGCTGCTTGCGCTCCATCAACCGGATCTTGCCTTCCCCCTTTTCCAGCAGGGCGGTGGTCATGAGTTCCTGCAGCGCGCTGCTGATGTGGGTTTCACCGCCACCATAGCCCCAGCCGTGCCAGCCTTCATAGGCGCCCTGGGCGACCGGGAAATCCAGCACCACCAGGCGCGGACGACTGGCCTTGGGTGTCTGCGCCGCGGCCGGCATGAAGGCGACCAGGCATGGAAGTGCAATTGCAAGCCAAGCAGAATTCCGCACAAGGGCCTCCAGGTTGATGGTTGCGCGGAATTGTAACTCATGATTACGTGATAGACCAGCAAAGAAGCCGGAAGATTGCAACCGGTCCCCATCCAGCCAATGGTCTACGCCGGCGCCAGCACCGCCATCGTCAGCCGCGACACGCAGGTCAGCGCGCCGGCGTCGTTCCGCAGCTCGATCTGCCACACCTGGGTCGAGCGGCCGAGGTGGAGCGGGCGGGCCACGCCGGTCACCCAGCCGCCGGAGACGGCCTTGAGGTGGTTCGCGTTGATCTCCAGCCCCACGCAGTGCCTGCCTTCGGGCAGGCAGGCGGTGGCGGCGCAGGAGCCCAGCGTTTCGGCCAGCACCACCGCCACCCCGCCGTGCAGGATGCCGTGCGGCTGGCGGGTGCGTTCATCCACCGGCATCCGGGCCTTGATGAAGTCCTCCCCCACTTCCAGGAACTCGATGCCCAGGTGCGCCACGGCGGTGCCGCGGCCTGCGGCGGTAAGGGTGTCGATCGAGGTGGGCCGTTTCCATAACGTCATGGTCCAGGTTCTCCATTGCTTGATGGTAAGGGGTGCTGGTCATAAAAAAACCCCAGCGCGATGAAAAAATAATTGTATATTTCAATAAAACAGGAAACCGCCATGGACATCCAGGATATCGCCGCGGCCTTTGAATCCGGTGCAAATCTAGTGAACGCCTTGGGCCACGTCTACCTTTTCCGGGGCATCGATGACGCCACGCCGGCGGCGCCGATCCACCTGGCCAACCTCGACACCGGCCGGGAAGGCTTCTTCCGGCCTGCGCATATCCTCGCCTTCCTCGGCCATGTGGAAGAGACCCGGCTGCCGTTCAGGGTCGGCAGATGCCGGGTGGTCCCGAGGGAGAAGGTCTATTCCGCCTGCCTGACCCTCGCCGACGGCGTCCAGGTCCAGCCAGGGGATCGCGTCCGGCTCGAGACCGGAGAACAGGTCACCTATCTGGGCCTCAACCCCTCGGTCGAGACCTGCCCGGTGCGCTACCGCGGGGATGACGGAGAGACCTACATGGGGCGCGGGGAGCAACTCTCCAGCGCCACCTGAGCCCGGAAGATCGGCGCGATCCACCCCCTTCGCCATCCCCGCCCAGGGCGGGTTGCCCAGTCACTATGATCAGATCTGCGCCAAGGCGGGCGCCCCGTTTTTCATATCTAGCATCAAACAAATGACTTAAAATTTGGCTCGAAAGATGCTCAACCTTGCCAGGTTCCTCCACCTCTGAACCAACCTGGGAGCAACCTTGGGCCGCCTCAGCACTCTATCTTCCTGCCTCGTGGCCTTCGCGCTGGCCTCGGCCCTGCCCCTGGCCGCCGCCAAGCCAGTCAGGCGCCCGCGCCCGCCCCTGCCCTGGGCCGCCCTGGAAGCCCGCAAGGCCACCATCGGCGCGATCGAAGTGGAGATCGGCGACGTCTTCGACCTGACCAAGCCCGAAGAGAACATCCTGATCGGCCGGATGGCCGACAGACTGCATTCCTCCACCAAGGAAGCGGTCATCCGCAGGGTCCTGCTCTTCAGGCAGGGGGATCCCGTGAACACCCGGCGGATCTACGAGACCGAACGCCTCCTGCGCGCCCTGCCCTTCGTGAAGGACGCGCACATCATCCCGGTCGTCAGGCCGGACGGGACCGTCGTGGCCACCGTCAAGGTCAGGGATGCCTGGACCACCCAGGTCAATGCGGGCTTCTCCTCGGTGGGCGGCCAGCGGGCCATGAACTTCGGCGTCGATGAAAAGAACTTCATGGGCCTGGGCAAAAGCCTGGCCTTCGACACCTCCAAGGACCACGAGCGCAGCACCTGGGGCATCACCTACAGCGACCCCCAGTTCCTGGGCAGCCGCTGGACCCTGGCGGCCCAGGACCAGGTGCTCTCCGACGGCAGCGCGCGGGCCCTGACCATCGGCAGGCCCTTCTACGCCCTGGACACGCCCTGGTCCACCAGCCTGGGCGTGACCCAGAAGCACACCGGGCTCTATCTCTACGACCGGGGCGCCCAGGTCTTCCAGGCCCCCTTCACCCAGGACGAAGTCCAGGGGTCGGGGGCTGTGGCGCTGCACCAGTCCGGGGACCGGGTGTGGCGGGGCGGGCTCGCCTTCGACCGGCAGGACACCAGCTACGGAACCATCGTCCGGACCGGGCTCACCGATCCGCTCCTGCCGCCCGCCCTGACCGACCGGCGGCTCCGGGGCGCGGCGCTGACCCTGTCCACCGAGAAGGATGCCTTCGCAAGCTTCCAGGACTTCCTGGGCATGGACACGCCCGAGGACTACAACCTGTCCCTGAACGGCTCCATGCAGCTGGGAAGCTACAGCCGGGCCCTGGGCTCCTCGGTGAGCGCCCCCTATTTCAACGTGCAGCTGAGCGACGGCTGGTCCGGCTCCAGCGACGATCTCACCCTTTTCACCGCCAGCGTGAGCGGCCGTGCGCCCGCCACCGGCCTGGCCAACGGCCAGGTGAACCTCGCGCTGGTGCAGTACTACCGGGTGACCGAGGCGCAGATCCTGGCCGGGCTGGCGGCGGTCGATCTCGGCTGCCGGCTGGATCCGGAAAACTGGTACTACGTGGGCGGCGACCAGGGCCTGAGGGGATTTCCCAATGAACTGCGTCCAGGGGACGCGCGCTGGCTGCTTTCCATGGACTACCGCTACCTGACGGAACAGCGCTGGTGGGGACTGGTGCGGCTGGGCTACAGCGCCTTCGTGGATGTCGGGGCGGTGCGCCAGTTCGACGGGATGGGCTGGTCCCGGGCCTACTCCGATCTCGGCTGCGGGCTCCGCCTGGGCAATCTCAAGAGTTCCATGGGGCGGGTGATCCTGCTGAACGTGGCGGTGCCCCTGAACCGGGAGCCCTACCAGGCAAGGTTCCAGTTCACCGTCGGCAATTCCATGCGGTTCTGATGGACCGGACGAATAGAATGGATTTACCGTGCACCGGGCAAGCGCAGGCCGCGGCCATGCCCTGAACGAGAACGGAAAGGTGGCGATATGTGGAAGACCAGCGTGGTGACAGCTCCGGAAACGGCCATCAACGCGCCTGCCCCCCTGAAGGGAAGCCTTGCGGACACCATCGGGCGCGCCTCGGCCATCGGGTTCGACGCGGTCCAGTTCACCATCAACCGCCCGTCCGAATTCGATCTGAAAAGCGCGCAGGCGGCGTTGCGGGACTTCCGGATGAAGGCATCGGCGATCGCTACGGGCGGGGCCTATGCCATCGACCACATCAGTCTCGGCCACAAGGAGGAAAGCAGGCGCCGGGCAGCGGTCACCCGGATGAAGGAGCATATCGACCTGGCGAAGGAGCTGGGAAGCGCGGACGTGGTGATCGGACTGATCAGGGGAACCTATGCCGATTGCGACAGCAAGGACGAATACATGGGGCAATACCGAACCAGCCTGCATGAATGCATCGCCTATGCGGAACAGCGGCAGATCCGCATCGTCCACGAAGCGATCGGGCGCTGCGACAGCGATGTTCTGAGGACGATAAGGGAGAATATCGAGTTCATTTCAGGGTTCGCATCGGCGAATTTCCGGCTGCAGATTGACACTCACCACATGATTCTGGAAGAGACGGATTTCCATCCGGCCGTCCTGGAGGCGAAGGGCCTCCTCGCCCAGGTCGACATTTCTGATGTCGGAAGGACGTATCCGGACGGCAGGAACTTCGATTTCCCGAAACTGATCGATGCCCTGAAGCAGATCGAGTTCCAGGATCATCTGGTATTTGAATTCAGATCGGTCGGGGACGGGATCGCCGAGGCGACGGCGGGCCTCCGGTACATCCAGTCCCTGTATTGAAGCGCGGCCGCCCCATCCAGGGTGCGCCTCCGGGGCCGGGAGCGGTTGCGGGTCCAGCTCCAGACAGTCGGCGACCAAGCGTCTAGACTGGTGGTTGAAGGAGCGGCGGATGGCAGCTGACGGGCGATGGGGAGAGCGGGCGGTGCTGTTCGACCTGGGAGGCGTGCTGATCGAGTGGAACCCGCGCCACCTGTACCGTCCCCTGTTCGCCGACGCGGCCGAGATGGAGCGGTTCCTGGCGGTGGTGTGCGATGCGGAGTGGAACCGGGGCATCGACGCCGGGCGGACGTTCGCGGAGGCGATCCGGGAACGGCAGGCCGAATTTCCGGAATACGCCGAATACATCGGCTTCTGGCACTCCCGCTGGACCGGGATGCTGAAGGGAGAACTGCCCGGCACGGTGGCGATCCTCCGGGAACTGAAAGACCTCCGGATACCCCTCTACGCCCTCACCAACTGGTCCGCGGAGACCTTTCCCGCCGCCCGGGAACAGTTCGCCTTCCTGGCGTGGTTCGACCGCATCGTCGTTTCCGGGGAAGTGGGGCTGGCCAAGCCGGACCGGGCGATCTTCGATCTGGCCGTCAGGGAGTGCGGCCTGGTTCCGGCGCAGACGGTGTTCATCGATGATGTCCAGGCCAATGTCGATGCGGCCCTGGACCTGGGCTTCGACGCGCTCCTGTTCACCGGGGCGGAACCGCTGCGGCGGGCCCTGGCGCTCCGGGGCCTGCGGGAATAAACTGTGCTCGAAGGACAGATCGATCCCCGGGGGATCGCCATGAAGGTGCCGCTGCCACCCATGATCTTCCTTTCATGCCTCCTGGCGGGGTGGTGGGCCGGATGCATCCATCCCCTGCCCCTGGGCCTGGAGGAACGCCCATGGCGGGCCCCGGCCATGGTCCTGACGCTGATGGTTTCGCTGGGACTGCCGGCCTGGGCCCTGCTCACATTCCGCCGCCAGCACACCACCCCGGAACCCGACGGCACCCCGTCGGCCATGGTGACCTCAGGCCCCTACCGGTTCAGCCGCAACCCCATGTACCTCGGCCTGGTGGCCATGCTCAGCTGGTTCGGGCTGCTCCTGGATTCCCTGTGGCTGCTGATCCTGGTGCCGGTCCTGGCCATCGAACTGGACCGGCTGATCATCCCAGGCGAAGAGGAACGGCTGCGGGAGCTGTTCGGGTCCGCCTACACCGAGTACGCGCGGAAGGTCCGCCGCTGGCTCTGACCTTGCTTGCGGCCGCGGCGGCGGACAAGGCCAATGCTTCACGACGGCTCAGTCATAGGTGAACTTCGCCCCGTTGCTCAGGCCGATCGGCGTGGTCACGGCGATGGTCACGTCGCCCACGGAACCGGGCAGGTCGTTGGTCGGAGCAGTCACCGTGATTTCCGAATCCGACACCACCGTGAAGTTCCCGGTCAGGACGCTGGCGTCGCCGAAGGAGATGCCGTAGGCGCGGGTGAAGGAAGCGCCGGTCAGCGTGACCACGGTGCCTGCCTTGCCCGTGGCCGGACTGACGGTGAATATGACCGGCGCGCCCAGATAGGAGAACTGGTCCGCCGCGCTCACGGTGCTGGTGCCGCCCGCGCCGGTCACGGTCACGTCCACGACCTCGGCCGGGCCGCCGGGACTGGTGGCGTTGATCACCGAATCGGAGACGACCGCGAAGCTCATGGCGGGGACGTCGCCGAACAGGACCGTCAAGGCCCCGGTGAAATGGGAACCTTTCAGGACCACGGTGGTCGGGAACGAGGCCGGGCCGTAGCCGGGCGTGACGGCCGTGACGACCGGGCCGGCCACATAGGTGAACCGGTCGGAAGCGTTGGTGGCGCTGGTGCCGCTGGGGTTGGTCACGGTGACATCCACCACCCCCGGCGAACCGGCCGGCGCCGTCGCCGTGAGCTGGGAACTCGATGCCACGGTGACCCCGGTGGCCAGGGCAGCCCCGAAATGGACCGTGGAACCGGTGGTGAAGCCGCTGCCGGCAAACGTGACCACGGCGCCGCCGGCGGCCGGCCCCTGGGCCGGGGCAAGGCCGGTGACCGCGGGCGCCGCGATGGCCGTCACGTACACCTGCAGGGTCTGCGGAATCTCGATGGTGCCGTAGGTGCCCAGCACTTTCAGCGGGAAGGGCCCGCCCGTGGCCTGGCTGGCCGGGACGTTGACGGTGAGGAGTCCCGTAGCGGCGTTGTACGCGCTGGTGATGGCGGTGGCGCCGGGATTGGTGGCGGTGATGCCCACGGTGCCGAGAAGCCCGGAGAGGGGCGTGACGATGACCTGGGTGGTGGCCGAGCTGTTCTGCGGAATGGACAGGCTGCCGGGCGCCAGGCCCAGGGTGAAGGTCGGCGGCGGGTTGACCGTGACCTTGGCGGTCGCCGCCGTGAAGGCAGGATTCAGCTGGCTGGAGACGCTCACCGTGTCGGTGCCGGCACTGGTCCCGGCAGTGTAGAGGCCGTTGCCGTCGATGCTTCCGCCCCCGGTCCCCGCCACCGCCCAGAGGACCCCGGAGTTGCCGGCGCCGCCCGTGACCGTCGCGCTGAACTGCCGGGTGGCGCCTGGGTTGAGGGTGACCGCCGTGGGCAGGACGCTGATCCCGGTGGTGTCGACCGTGACCGCGGCCTGGCTGGAGACGGTGGGGTCGGCCTGGGAGGTGGCCTGGACATGGTAGGGGCCGCCGCTGGCGGGGACCTGGTAGAGGCCGGTGGCCGTGATGCTTCCGCCCGCGGCCTCGACCACGCTCCAGTTCACCGCCGGGTTGGCGGTGCCGGTCACCTCGGCTGCGAACTGATAGCTGGATTTGGCGACCAGGCTGATGGCCGCGGGCATCACCGCCACCGTCACCTGGTTCACGGTGATGGGGACCTCGGCGTACTTGCCGGGGTCCTCGACGCTGGTGGCCCGGAGATGGTAGTTCCCGGCGCTGGCCGGGGCCGTGTAGGTGGCCGCGCTGCCGGTTCCGGCCACCACCGTGCCCCCGCCGCTTTCAGTCACCGACCAGGTCACGCCCGGATTGACGCTCGCGCCGATGACGGTCGCGGTGAAGTTCTGCACGCCCCTGGTGATGAGGGTGGCGGCGTTGGCGGCGATGGAGACCCCGATCTGGTCCACGGTGACCAGGGCCGTGCCGGAGACGCTGCCGTCGGCCCGGGAGGTGGCCTGGACGTGGTAGGCCCCGCCGGCCATGGGCGCGGTGTACATCCCGTCCCCGGTGATGGCGCCCCCGTTGCTGTCCACGGCCGCCCAGTCCACCTGGAGGTTGCTCGAGCCCAGGACCGTGGCGCTGAACTGCTTGGTCGCCCCGGGCAGGAGCACGATGCTGCTGGGGCCGAGGACCAGCTGCACATTGACCGCGACATTCGCCTTGGCGGTCGCCGTACCGGCGCCGTTGGTGGCCGTGAGGGTGTAGGTCGTGGACACGGCGGGCGAGACCGTGGTGCTGCTGCCGGTGACGCTGCCGACGCCATTGTCGATGGAGAGCGAACTGGCTCCGCTCACCGACCAGGTGAGCTGGGTGGCGCCGCCCGGATTGACCGTGGCCTGGCTGGCCTTGAAGCCGGTGATGACCGGGACGCTGGGCGGCGGGGCGGAGCTGTTGGATCCGGAGCTGCAGCCCAGCGAGGCGAAGACGGGCAGCAGGCAGGTTGCCAGGAACAGGTGCATCCATCGGATCGTTCGCATTGAAACCTCATCAACCGTGAAGGTGTCGGTATGGGGCAAGCCGCTGTATTCAATCAAGGTGCTGCTGGATCAGAACAGGGTGGTCACGATCTGGAAGATCACGATCCGGTCGCGGATGCTCGACGCGACCTTGGTGAAGCCGTAGCCGTAGCTCGCCTTGGCGGTGACCCGCTGGCCGATGGCGGCGTTCACCCCCCAGCCGACCCCGGTCAGGTGGTTCTGGGACGGAAGTCCGGAATCGGCCGGCAGGTACGGGGTGACCGAGCCGTAGTCGAGGGTGAGCACCCCGGTGGTGGTGATCTTCTGCTTCCCGGCCGACCAGGCCGCGAGCGGATGGTGCAGTTCCAGGTCCACCACCTGCCCGTTGTAGCCGGACAGGCCGGACACCGTGTAGCCCGCCACGCTGCCGTCCCCGCCGATGAAGAACTGCTCGCTGGAGGGCAGCGACTGCTTCGGCGCGGCCTGCCATGAGGCGTTGCCGTAGAACGAGATCCCCGCGCCGAAGTCGTGGTTGTAGCGCAGCGTGCCCCGGTCGATGATCAGCTTGACCGGAGTGATCAGGGTCGCCTTGCAGAACTCCCGGGTCCAGCTGGCGAACCCGTAGTCCTTGTCCCCGAACAGCTGCAGCTCCATGCCGAGGCTTTCGCTGACCGTCCGGGTGTCGTTCAGGAGCTGGTCGTCGGTCCAGTTGGTGCTGTCCCGTTTCTGGGCGCTGGCGACGAGGTCCAGCTGCAGGCGCTTGTTGAGGAAGGTCGGCTGGCGCAGGGAAGCGGTCCAGGCCTTGGACTCGCCGGTGATGTCCAGGGTCTGGAGACCGCCGTTCTTGATGGCGGTCTTGTCCAGGTTGAAGCCCAGGTCCACCCGGCCGCCGTAGGTGTTGACCGGGAAGCCGTAGCCGGTGGCGGTGCTGTTCTGGCCGACGGCCTTGGTGTCGGACAGGGAGAAGTCGTCCCGAAAGCCGAACACACTGTGGTGCAGGAACGCGGCGGTCAGCCGGGTCCTGCCGGTCGCCGGGCTGCCCAGGTCGTCCAGGGTCAGGCGCAGGTCGTCCCGCTTGGGTTCGGCCACGTCGATCTGGAAATCGGTGGTGCCGGGGGCGGTCCCCGGCTTGAGCGAGGTGCGGACCTGGGCGTCATTGGTGCGGTTGAAGCGCACCATGGCGCTTTCCAGGGCGTCCAGGTCGACCAGGGCCTTCGGCTCCAGGCGCATCCGGTTCTCGATGTACTTGGTGCTGGTGCTGGCGTTGCCGTTGATCGTGGTCCGCCCTACCTTGCCTTCGATCAGCCGGATATGGACCACCCCCTGGGACACGTCCTGGGGCGGGATGATCGCCTCGGCGGTGACGATGTGCCTGGCCTGGTAGGCCGCGTTGATGGCGTCGGTGAGCTTCTGCAGCTCGGCCAGGGTGGCTTCCCTGCCCCGGAACGGTTCGGCCGTCTTCTGCAGGAAGGCGCTGTCGAGGATCTTCGACGGGGAGAAGGTGATCTCCCGGACCAGGAACTTGACCGTGCTGTCCGCCGCCGTCCGGGACGGCGCCTTCAGCGCGTCCCGGTTGATCGGCTCGGTGGGCTTGGCCTTTTCCAGCTCCTCCTGCCGCCTTCTCTGCTCCTCCTCCATCTGCCGCCGCTGGATCGCCCCGGGGTCGGCGGACGGCGGCACCGTGACCGTCTGGGCCATGGCCTGGGCCGCGGCCAGGGCCGCCATCGCCAGGATCATATTCTGCTTCATGCGGGAGCCTGCTTTGCCGGTAGCCAATGTCATTCCTCTTCTTCAGCGGAAACGGGGAAACCCGAGTAGGAGATCAGCGGAGTCTTGGCGAAATCGATCGCTTCCGCATTGGGGGGCGTGGGAGTGGCCGCGGCCATGCTCGCGTTGCTCCGGGTCAGGGCGTCCTCGGTCTGCTCGGTGGCGCCCCGGTCGCTGCCGGCCGGCGCGTAGACCTGGTGCGCCGGATCGCGGTAGACGACGTAGGCGTCGGTATCCACCTGGTTGCCGCTCAGCGTGAAGGTGAACGGCGCCCCGAACGAATAGAGCTGGACGTCGACCGGCTGCATGCTCCGGTTGTGCTGGTCCACGAGCGTGGAGGTGATCGGGTTGGTGAAGGTCGCCCGGTCCCCGATCATGGTGCTGGCCACCGAAAGCCACCCGGAGGACAGGTTCACGTCCCCGGTCTGGCTCCAGAACCTGGTGAGGGCGAACCCGCTGGGGCTGGACAGGTCGAGGTTGACGCTGTCGGCGACGCCGCCGGCGAAGCCGGTGACGGAACCGGTCACGACCTGGCTGCCGCCGCTGACCATGGCGGCGCTGGTGATGCTGGTGACCGGGCCGCGGGCGACCTGGCCGCCGCCGACGACGTCGGCGACGATCCGGCTGCCGGCCAGCTGCAGGTCCGACCCGACATTCAGGCCGGTGCCGGTCACGGTGCCCGGAGCGCTCAGGCTGACCCCTTCCGCCGTCACGTCGCTGACCGTGACGTCGCCGGTGGCCGAACTGGCGCTCACCTGGCTGGCGGTTCCGGTGCCGGCGAGATCATTGCCGGTCACGCTGCCCCAGGCGTCGAGGGTCAGGACATTGGCGGCCGCATGGCTGAGGCCGATGGCGCCCTTGGTGGAGGTGAGCGTCACCTGGCTGCCGTCGCCGGTGCCGTTGAGGGTGTCGCCGGTGATATCGCCGGCGGCCTTGATGCTCACCAGGTTCGCGGTCACCAGGCCGGCGTTGACCGCGCCGCCGGTGGAGGTGATGTTGACGGCGCTGTTGGTGGAGGTGCCGGTGATGCTCTCGGCGGACACCTTGCCCGGGGCCGTCAGGTTGACGACGTTGCCGGTCACGGTGCTGAGGTCCAGCCCGCCGCTGGCGGAACTGGCGTCCACCTCGCCGGCGGCGCCGGTGCCGGCGAGATTGACGCCGGTCACATCGCCGTGGGCGGTCAGGCTCACCAGGGTTCCCTGGGCATTGCTGACCTCGACCCCGCCGGTGGCCGAGCTTGCGGTCACCCGGCTGCCGATCCCGGTGCCGGTGAGGGTGTCGCCGGTGACGCTGCCCGAACCGCTCAGGGTCACCACATTGCCCGCGACCTGGCTGACGTCGATTCCGCCTTCGGCGGAGGTGATGCTCACCCCGCCGCTCGTCGCGGTGAGGTCGCTGCCGGTCACACTGCCCTGAGCGGTCAGGCTCACGGCCGTGCCCTTCACATGGCTGGCGGCGATGCCGCCGGCGGTGGAGGAGACGGCCACCGCGCCGTTGCTGGCGGTGAGGGTGTCGCCGTCCACATCGCCCATGGCGGCCAGGCTCACGGTGGTTCCGGAAACCTTGATGGCGTCGATGCCGCCGGCGGTGGAAGTGATGCCGACCCCGCCGACGGTGCCGGTGACGGTGCTGCCGTACACCTTGCCCTGGGCGGTGAGGTTCACCGAGTTTCCGGTCACGCTGCTGACACTGATGCCGCCGGAGGTGGATTCGACGTTCACGGCGCCGCCGGTGGCGGTGAAGCTGTCGCCGGACACGCCGCTCGGGGCGGACAGGGTGACGGTGTTGCCGGACACCTTGCTGACGATGATGCCGCCGGTCGCGGAGGTGAGGCCGGCGTCGCCGTCGGCGCTGCGGACCGAGCCGCCGGTGATGGTGCCGACGGCGGTCAGCGCCACTTGGTCCGAGGAGGTGATGCCGACAAGGTTCACGGATCCCTGCGCGGCGATCTCCGTCACGCCGCCCGAAACGGTCAGCAGGTTGGAGACCCGGGTGTTGAGGGGTTCGTCGCCGATCCACAGGCCGCCGTTCATGGTCAGCTGGGCGTCCGGACCGGCTTGCGCCGTGACGTCCGTGTGCCCGCTGCCCAGGGCGTGCCCGGCCAGGATCCGGCCGGAGGTGGAAGTGATGCTGACCGCGCCGGAGGTGGTGCTGCCGGAGACGATCCCGGTGACGGTGGCGTCGCCCAGGGTGGTGATGTCCACCGTGCCGGTGTCGGTCCGGATCGAGGCGGCCTGCAGGCCGTTGTCCTGCATGACCAGTTCGCCGGCGTTCACCGCGACGCCCAGGGCGACGGCGTGGACCGCCGAGCCGGGGGCCATCGTCAGGGTGCCGCCCGCCACCAGGCCGATGGGGCCTGGCGCCGTGACGGGACCGGTGATGCTCATGTCGATGTCGGAAGTGAGCTGGACGGCATCGCCGGCGGTGACCGAGGCGATGTTGAAGCTGTTGCCCACCGGGCCGTTGAGGTAGGCGGCCCCGCCGGCGGCGGCGGCGATGCCGCCGGTGGTCGTGTTGATGCCCAGGCTCAGGGGATTGCCTTCGACGCCGATGGAGCCGGCGGGCGCCACCAGGTCGATGTTGTTGGCCAGTATGTTCAGCTGGGTGGCGGGGAAGGCGTCCAGGATCGAGCCGTCGGCGACGGTTAGCTTCAGGTCGCCGCGGGAGAAGATGGTCTGCACCTGCAGGTCGCCGCTGCTCTGGACCAGGTTGATGTTGTCCATCGCCCGGGCCGTGAGGTTGGCGCCTTCGGCCAGCTGGATGCGCAGCGGCTCCACGGTCGCGCCGGAACCGGTGTCGGGAAGGTAGCCGATGCCGCCGTTGGCGGCTTCCAGCACCAGGTCGCCGGTGTGCAGCGCGGGGCTGGAGGCCGATTCGTTGGTGATCGAGCCCACGACCTTGATCCGCACCTGGCCCTGGGCCTGGATGTCATCGAGGATGCCGTCGCCCAGGGAGGCGAGGAACATGTTGCCGGCGTCGGTGGTGCCGTCCGGAGT